>Ga0315906_10000051_pt1 | contig 169722 bp, 148 predicted proteins | sample LakEriMetagenome_4_FD_203526 | JGI IMG/M metagenome (GOLD analysis project Ga0315906, IMG submission 203526) | Freshwater fungal communities from buoy surface, Lake Erie, Ohio, United States - Buoy 2 MA122 | ecosystem: Environmental > Aquatic > Freshwater > Lake > Lake biofilm | place: USA...
GATGTTAGTGCGCAAGAAAAAATCCGTTACAGTGGTTTCATTGCTCAAGAAGTAGAGGCTGCAGCAAAGGAAATCGGTTATGATTTCTCAGGTGTAGATAAACCACAAAAAGAAGGAAATCTTTATGGCATCCGTTATGCCGAGTTTGTTGTCCCTATGGTAAAAGCGATACAGGAGCAGCAAATTATAATCGAAGAGCAACAAATACAAATAAATGAATTGAAAGCCATGTTGGAAGGCAAATCCAAATCAGGCGCCATCAAACTTGGAGTGAATGACAATAAAGAGGAAATCCTCCTCGGCCAAAACATTCCTAACCCGGCCGATAACTCCACTATCATTCCTTTCAGTATTCCTGCAACTTGTAAAAGCGCAAGTATTCTCATCACCGATCAAGGAACAGGTCGGGCCATAAAGGCTGTGCCACTAAGTTGTAAAGACACCCATCTGATGCTGGATGCGGGCTCTCTAACTACTGGCACTTACTCTTACACACTGTTTGTAGATGGTGTGTCGATTGACACCAAGCAAATGGTGATTGTAAAATAAAAAAAGGGTTAGTAGAAAAACCAAAGGGAGGAAATCAATTTCCTCCCTTTTTATTTATTGGATTTTTAAGCTGAAGCGCAGTTGTATAACAACACTTGCGACAATGCAACGATTGGCTTACAGATTCCCTCTCCTACCCTGTTCGCGCTCGATAGCTTCGAACAACGCCTTGAAATTGCCCTTGCCGAATGATTTAGCTCCTTTGCGCTGAATGATTTCATAGAATACCGTTGGACGATCTTCAACTGGCTTGGTAAAGATTTGCAAGAGATATCCCTCGTCATCGCGGTCAACCAAAATCCCCAGCTTTTTCAACGAATCGATATCCTCATCAATCTTTCCCACACGCTCTTGAAGGGTATCGTAATAAGTGGTTGGCACCGTTAAGAAGTCAACTCCGCGCTTGTGCAACTCGGTAACAGTCTCAATGATGTCGTGCGTTAAAACGGCAATGTGCTGGACGCCTGCACCATGATAGAACTCCAAGTATTCGTCAATCTGCGACTTCTTCTTTCCTTCGGCCGGCTCGTTGATTGGAAATTTAACATATCCGTTTCCGTTAGCCACCACCTTACTCATCAAAGCCGAATATTCAGTGGAGATGTCTTGGTCGTCGAATGTAATGATGGTCTTGAATCCCATCACATCCTCATAAAAACGAACCCACTCATTCATCTTACCTAACTCCACATTACCAACGCAGTGGTCAACCACCTGCAATCCCACGGAAGTGGATTGCACCCTGCTCTTCATCGGAACGAATCCTGGAAGGAAAACTCCATTGTAATTCTTGCGCTCTACGAATGTGTGTATGGTATCGCCGTAGGTGTGTATGGAGGCGAGTTTCACCTCCCCATGTTCATCCTTGAGAGTGTATGGAGTAGTGTGGCTCTTTGCACCTCGTGAAGTGGTCTCTTTCCAAGATTTTTCCGCATCATCCACCCACAACGCTAAAACCTTCACGCCATCACCATGCAGCGAAATGTGATCATTGATGGGAGAATCGGGGTGCATTGGTGTTGTTAAGACAAAACGAATCTTGTTCTGCTGCAGCACATAGGAGGCCCGATCCTTGACACCTGTCTCGGGACCGCAATAAGCCACCAGCTCGAAACCGAAAGCCATCTGATAGAAGTAGGCCGATTGCTTGGCGTTTCCTACATAATACTCGATATGATCGGTACCATTAAGTGGAAGAAAATCACTGGTTTCCAAACCTTTGGCGTGCGATTTAGGGATGTCGATTGTTTCCATATTGATTCGTTTTGGTTTAGCGAATTTCGTGATTTCGGGAAAGATAGACAATGCACCCGTAAGGAAACCTGATCAACATCAATCCTTGTAGTTCTGCTCCGGAAATGGAACCCATTGGGTTTGCTCACCAAAAAGCTTGTCAATAAAATCCTCCATCTCCACCAAGTTGCGTGGCGGTTCGGCATCGTAATGCCATACACGCTTCTTTTTACCCTTGTATCGTACCTCCACATATACTGTAGGGAAATCGGTCAAATAGGGATTGCGATATTCATCGTTCAAGTTGAAGAAGCCCAACTCCTCCGCCCGCTCACCTATTGACATCAATTCGGTACGGCTCAGAAAAGTAAAATGGTTACCTATTGGCTTCACATGTTCATTGCCTTCAAAGGCCACGAAACCCGACCTATAGATACTGATGGAATATACTGGACAAATCCCAAAACATCTTGTTCTCTCGAGATAAACCACCAGCGAATCAGCCTCAGTTCCTGGAAACAATGTGTCTTCCTTATAAACTTTGGGAGCTGTCGTTTGCTTGGTGGATTTACATGCGACAAAAACAATCGCAAGCAAATAAAAAGCCATGCAAATAAAGAAGCGCATGATTACTATCGCTTGGGCGGTTTGATTCCCCTTTCCTTGGCCATCTGTTCCAACTTTTGCTGAAACTTGGATTTGGTTTGCGCTTGTGGTCGCTTTTTGTTTTCCTGAATTTTCGCATGAATGGCTTTTTCATTCACCGCTAAACGGAAAAGATACTGCTGACCGAAGGAAATCACATTGGCGAGGAAATAATAATAACTCAATCCGGATGAGAAGTTATTGAAAATACCCAAGAACATCACCGGCATCAAATACATGATCCACTTCATCTGAGCGTTCTGCGCTGTCATCTGCATATTCATATGCGTATAGATGATGGTAGAAACCGTCATTAAGATGGTAAACAAACTTACATGGTCTCCATAAAATGGAATGTAAAAAGGCAAATCCAAAATAGAATCATAGGTGGACAAATCATCAGCCCACAGGAATGCCTCCTGCCGCAGCTCAATCGAAGCAGGGAAGAAGCGGAACATGGCGATCAGGATAGGCATCTGCAAAAGCATCGGTAAACAACCTCCGAGCGGATTCACTCCGGCCTTGCGGTACATACCTAGAAGTTCCTGCTGGGACTTCATCGGGTCATCCTTATGCTTCGCTTGTATCTCCTCCATTTCGGGCTTCAACACCTTCATTTTGGCTGTAGAGATGTATGCCTTGTAGGTGAGTGGCAACAACATCAGCTTGATGGCAATGGTCAAAATGAGAATGATGATACCGTAGTTGAGATCGAACTGATTCAGAAAGTTGAATATGGGTATTACGATAAACTTGTTTACCCATCCGAAAATACCCCAGCCCAATGGAACCAGCTTTTCCATTCCCAACTCGTAAGATTTCAAAGTTTGATAATGGTTAGGTCCAAAATAAAAAGACATGTCGAATGTCTCATAAGGCTTGTGACTGTAAGGAAGGGTGATGCCCGCCTTCATAAACTTGGCTAATGAATCGTAGCCCTCATAATGCACAACAGAAAGTTTGGTGGGCTTTTCAAAAGTTGACTTAGCAATCAGTGTGGTGTTGAAGTATTGTTGCTTGAAAGAAACCCATTTCACCTTGGTTGTTAAATCCTGCTGCTCATCGGAAGTCTCAGAAAGGTAATCAGCCTCTTCATCAGGGTATTTGAAATACACCGTAGAGTTGTTTGCCTCTGCCTCTTGGCTCTTCTCCTTTTTGTAAACATTCTGCTGCCAATCCAAGGCTATGAAGTTCAGGTTTGGTGCAATTACTTTTTCCATCCCGGAAAAAGCCATGTTGAAGTCAAGCATGTAACCCGCATTGGCTAATTTGTAAACATGTTCTATGTAGGATGTTCCAGCATAAAGTCTGTATGTAATTGCCCCGGGCGCCTCCTTGTGTTTCACATAATAGAGATCCGATGTGGTTATGTCTTTGTTTTGTGAGAAGAAACTGAACGCGAACTTGGTGCTGTCGCTTTCAAAAAGCACGAGTGGCTTGCCGTCAAAGGTTTTATATTTTTTCAGCTGTACAGCAATCACCCGACCGCCCTTATTGGTGAAAGTCACCTTGAGATCATCGTTTTCCAAATAAGACAACTCCTCTTTGCCTTCAGCGGCAGATGCGAATTGTCCGAAGCGATTTTGCAAGGCCAACGACTTCGCAGAGTCGGTTGAGACAGTGCTGTCGACAGATAATACCAAAGGCGGAGCAACAACAGAATCCTTGGCAGCCGACACGGCTTTGGCTTGTTGCTTTTTGTTAGCCACCTCTACCGAATCCTGCACGCGCTGGCGTTCGGCAAGCTCTTCCGAGGATGGGGCGTTCCAAAGACTAAATGTTACCAAGACTAGTCCGATGAGGAGGAGTCCGATGATGGAGTTACGATCCATAGATGCTTAAAAAACAGGTCGCAAAGATAGTCAAAAGCCCACTAGCGAGCGTGGTCAAGAGCTGCCTTCACAAATTTGACGAAAAGTGGGTGTGGCGTTTCTACGGTACTCTTGTATTCGGGGTGGAATTGCACGCCGATGAACCACGGATGGCTCTTGATTTCAACGATTTCCACCAAATTGTTATCGGGGTTCACACCGGCCGGAATCATACCTGCATCTTCGAACTTCTTCAGGTATTTGTTGTTGAATTCATATCGATGGCGGTGACGCTCCATGATCCTTTGCTTGCCGTATACGGTAGATGCTTTGGTATTCTTCACGATGTTACAAGGGTATTCACCCAATCGCATAGTTCCGCCCTTACGGGTGATTTTCTTCTGGTCAACCATGATATCGATGACCGGGAACTTGGTTTGAGGATCCATTTCGGTAGAATGGGCGCCTTGCATTCCTAGCACATTTCTACTGAATTCGATAACCGCACATTGCATGCCGAGGCAAATGCCCAGAAAGGGAACCTTGTTTTCTCTCGCATAGCGGATAGCTGTAATTTTACCCTCAATTCCTCTGTCGCCGAAACCTGGAGCAACCAGGATACCGTGAAGGTTGCGCAGCTTCTCCACCACATTTCCATCGTCTATTTTGGAGGAATGGATCCAGTCGACTACGACCTTGGTTTCATTAGAAACACCGGCATGTATGAGCGCTTCAGCAATGGATTTGTATGCATCCTTGAGCTCAATGTATTTTCCAATCAATCCGATTCGTATTTCAGAAGTCGGGTTCTTTAGTTTCCCTAAAAAACTCTTCCAACTCTCCATGTCGGGCTCATGGCGCAATGGCAGCTTCAATTTGGATAGAACCACTTTGTCGAGTTGCTCTTTCAACATCAACAATGGCACATCATAAATGGTGGATGCATCGATGGATTCGATAACCGCATTCACATTCACATTGCAGAAAAGAGCCAATTTGCGTCTGATGTCGGCATTAACTGGCTTTTCGGATCGGCAAACCAAAATGTCGGGTTGCACTCCATACTCCAACAAGGTTTTAACGGAATGTTGGGTAGGCTTTGTTTTCAGCTCACCGGTAACGGTCAGGTAGGGTAATAGCGTCAAATGAATAACCGCACAATTGGATCCGTGCTCCCATATCATTTGGCGTACGGCTTCAATGAAAGGCAATGATTCGATGTCACCTACGGTACCGCCAATTTCTGTAATAACGATTTCAAACTTTCCCGTATCACCCAACAACTTGATGCGGCGCTTGATTTCGTCGGTGATATGTGGGATAACTTGTACGGTTTTACCTAGGTACTCACCTTCGCGTTCCTTATTAATAACCGTTTGGTAGATGCGGCCGGTTGTTACATTATTGGACTGTGAAGTGGGCACATTAAGGAATCGCTCGTAGTGCCCCAAATCCAAGTCGGTTTCAGCGCCATCATCCGTAACAAAACACTCTCCATGTTCATAAGGATTAAGTGTGCCGGGATCTACATTGATGTAAGGATCTAACTTTTGGATGGTTACAGAGTACCCCCTGGCTTGCAGTAATTTCGCAAGTGAGGCTGAAATGATGCCCTTGCCCAAGGAAGAAGACACTCCTCCCGTCACAAAAACATACTTGACTTGGGAGGATTTATGGTCTACCACGGCATGGATTGGTTTGGTCAAAAGTAAAAGATTATTGCCAACGGACTGAAAAATTTTTAAGCCATATTGGAATAAACGGCCTGTACATCCTCATCGTCTTCGATTTTCTCAATCAAAGCCTCTACTTCGGCGGTCTGAGCCTCATCCAGCTGAACGGTGTTGGTAGGAATACGCTGAAGCTCCGAACTGGTTACCTCGAGCTTTTTCTCCTCAAGTGCTTTCTGCATTCCGCCATAATCTTGGAATGAGGTGTAAATGTAGATTTCGCCATCCTCTTCAAACACCTCTTCTGCTCCAAAATCGATAAGCTCAAGCTCAAGGTCTTCAATATTCAAGTTGTTCTTGGGAAGTTTGAAAATACCTTTTCTTTCGAAGAGGAAATCCAACGAACCAGTCTTGCCCAATGAGCCGTTTGCTCTGGAGAAATACATCCTGATGTTGGCAACAGTGCGCGTGTTATTGTCAGTAGCACATTCCACCAAGATGGCAATGCCATGCGGACCATATCCTTCATAAACTACCTCATCGTAATTGTCGGTATCCTTGCTTACCGCCCTTTTAATGGCTGCCTCCACCCTGTCTTTAGGCATATTTACGGCCTTGGAGTTCTGAACAGCCATGCGCAAGCGAGGGTTGTTGTCGGGGTCGGGCCCACCCTGCTTAACCGCAATGGCAATTTCCTTGCCTATACGGGTGAACTGCTTGGCCATCTTGGCATAGCGTGCAAACATCTTATGTTTCCGCTTCTCGAATATGCGTCCCATGGAAATTGAATTGTAGGCCTCAAATTTAGCAAGATTGCCCCTGCTTGTCCATATAAAAATCCTTTAAGTTGAATCCGATACATAATCTTTATTATTTTGTTTATCAATTAATTAGGCCGTGGAACGGATTTTACTTAAACCTCTTGCACATGAACCAATTAATTGATTATCTTTGCAATCCCAAAAAATCAATTAGGTCAAATGATCATAGTGCCCATCAAGGAAAACGAGTCTATCGATAAGGCTCTCAAGAAGTTCAAAAAGAAATTTGAGAAGACCGGTGTTGTTCGCGCTTTGCGTGCCCGTGCCGCTTTTGAAAAGCCATCGATTACCCGTAGGACCACCGTTAAAAAGGCTATATACCGTGACTCGCTCCGTGCAGCAGAGTCTCTAGGTAAGTAACTTTTCAATTTTTTCCGTTTTTCCCCTTCAGGTATGCCTATATTTGGGCAAAGCCCATCCGCATGCCGGTTAGAAGGTTCCTTTCCCACCTACAATACGAAAAAAGATACTCCACCCATACGCTAAAGGCGTATGAGAATGATTTAGGTGGTTTTTCAGATTATCTTGGAACCGAATATGGTACCGAATCGGTCGACATCACAACAGCGACTCATTTTCATATCCGATCCTGGATAGTAAGTTTGATTGAATCGGGGATTGCGCCAAGATCTGTTAATCGCAAGATTACTGCATTGAAGTCCTTTTTTAGGTTTTTACTTCGTGAGAAACTGGTGACCCAGAATCCCATGGTAAAAATCCAATCTCCAAAAACAGGAAAAAAACTCCCTGCCTTCATCGATGAGAAACGGATGGATGAACTTTTTTCAAGCATCGAGTTCCCCGAGGGTTTCTCCGGAATACGAGACCGAGCAATTTTAGAGTTGTTTTACGGCACTGGGATGCGTCTTTCCGAACTTACTGGAATCAAAATACAGGACCTTAATCTGGGACAACAAACCGTTAAGGTACTCGGTAAGCGAAATAAGGAACGGATCCTCCCCATCAGCAACAGCTTGTCGGTCACACTAAAAACCTATCTGGAAAACAGGAGTTCGCATCTATCTGAAAAAGGAAAAGACTCGAACTATCTTTTTTTCGATTCCAAATGTAACATGCTGTATGGAAAGTTCGTTTATAGATTAACGAGGAAGTATTTGGGAATGGTTACAACGGGAGACAAACGAAATCCGCATGTGCTCAGGCACACTTTCGCAACGCACATGCTTAACAATGGAGCAGAGATCAATGCGGTTAAGGAGATACTGGGACATTCCAATTTAGCGGCCACACAAGTGTATACCCATAATACCATTGAAAAACTGAAGAACATTTACAAACAGGCCCATCCAAAAGCCTGATAAAACCCCATAGCCATGAAAATCAAAGTGCAATCCATCCATTTCGATGCGGATCAGAAACTAATCGATTTCATTGAAGGCAAAATCGAAAAGCTCACCCATTATTACGACCAGATAATGGACACCGAGGTTTTCCTCCGTTTGGACAACTCGGAAACTCACGAGAACAAGATTGCGGAGATTAAAATCCACACTCCAGGCAAAACCCTTTTCGCCAAGGAGCAATGCAAAACATTCGAAGCGGCCACCGACTCTGCCGTTGATGCACTGCGCAAGCAAATCACCAAGCACAAGGAGAAACAGAACGGAGAATAATTAGCAATAGGTAGCGGAAGGCAGTAGCGAGAGGCGGTGCAATTTTAGAACCCGGATAATGTGGATCATACAGATGAACGCGAATTACAGTGTTTTAAAATTCGTCAATCGGCAATTGTAAATTCAGGTTTACCTAACCAAACTCACATCACCCTTTTTCACCATTCGCTCACCATTGGCCAAGGCGATGTTTGCTACATACATATAAACACCCGTATTCAGTCGTTCGCCCTTTAGCGTGCCATCCCAACATGCATCCTTGCTGTTGGACTCAAACACCTTCTTTCCCCACCTATCATAAATACTGATCTCGAGTGAAGTGATGCACCTTCCATAGACGCAGAAACGCTCGTTTTCCAAACTATTGGTGCCATCAGGCGAAAATGCAGTAGGCACAAAGACTTCGCCACATGGTTCAAAATCCGCATCATTTACAGTTACTGTTTTACAATCCGAGTTGGTGCAACCATTGATGTCCGTTACCAACACACAATAAGTGGTGGTCGCCGTAGGATTGGCAATTGTGCTTTGACATGTATCACATACCAATCCAACATTGGGTGTCCAAGCAAATGAAACTCCACCTGTGGCTGACAATGTAATTTGTTGACCTGCTGTAATAATGGTATCGGTACCAGCGAAGGCGACAGGATCAGGATAGGTAGAAACATTCAAGGAAACGGTTTGACTGCATCCCGACACATCGGTCACCAAACATTGATAGGTACCAGATGGCAAACCAGTTACTGTTGCAGTGTTGCCCACTGATGGTGACCATACATAGGTAAAAGGAGCCGTTCCGTTACTTACAGCAACGGTTGCACTAGATCCGGATGAGGCGCATCCACTTTGCGAAGTAGCTGTGATGGAAAGTCCAATCGTGCCGGGCACTACGATTTGTGCCTGTGATGTACATCCATTGTTGTCGGTAACCGAAACACCATACACACCTGAAACCAAACCAACAGCGGTTGCATTGGTTTGCGGAGGACTGGTATTCCAAAAGTAACTGTATGGCGCCACACCTCCACTAACAGTAGCCGAAGCAGTTCCATTAGGTTGAGAACAGGAGGCGGCAACAGCCGAAGTAGAAACCGTAAGTATCAAAGGCTCTGAAATTAACACATCGAGTGTATCATTGCATCCAGAGGCGTCTGTGAGTATGACTTGATAACTTCCACCACCAATGTTAGACAATACAGCACCTAATTGAGGAGGATTCGTGTTCCATGTAAATTGGTATGGCGATACTCCACCTGTTGCAGATACAACAGCCGATCCATCCTGAGCGCCATTGCAAGTAACCGCAGTAGTTGAATCAATCATTACAACAGGAGAAGGTATGGAGCCAACCGATATATTAGCCAAAAGATTACAGCCGTTGCCATCTGTGACAACAACACTATAGCTGCCCGGATCCAGGTTATTTGCAGTGGAAGACAGTTGGACAGGCGATGTATTCCATAGATACGAATATGGTGAAACACCACCGGATACCAAAACAGTAGCTGTTCCATTAGACAAAGAACATGATGTGGATGTTGATGATATTTGAGCTGATAAAGGAGCAGGTTCTGTTATATTCACCGTTAAACTGTCTTGACAACCTACTGAATCCGTTGCTACAACCTGGTAAACACCAGCAGGTACATTAACAAGACTCGCTCCGGTTTGTACCGGATTGGTATTCCAAACATAATTTACACCACCTGATCCACCGCTTGCAACAACCGTTGCACCTCCATTACTTGCACCATTACATAAAATATTGGAAACCGAAGTAATCGTAGTTGAAATAGAGGTGGTACCCGACACAGTAGCTTGCGACTGAGATGTGCAGCCATTTGCATCTGTTACAGTAACCGAATAGGTACCAGGCAACAATCCATTGGCCGTTGAACCACTTTGGTTGGGTGTTGTATTCCACAAAAAAGCAAATGGTGCCGTACCGCCATTGACTATAGCGCTAACTGATCCATTAGACTGCGAACAAGTAGATGACACTGTTGAAGTTTGTATAGATAACGGCGCTGGCTGACCAATGGATACATTTAATGTATCGACACATCCTTGTGAATCGGTGATATAAAGCTGATAACTGCCTGCGGGCACATTGGAAAGCGTAGAGCTTGTTTGTGCAGGGACTGAATTCCACAAGTAGGTGTAGGGTCCCGTACCTCCGGAAACTGCTACAACTGCTCCTCCATTGGAGCCACCGGCGCAGGATACATTGGTAACATTGGACAAGGACCCGTTTAACTGGGAAGCAGAGGACACGGTTACATTTGATACGACCGAAGTACCCACCGCATCCGTAACTGTTACGGTGTAATTGCCCGGACAAACACCACTGACATTTTGAGCAGTAGATCCATTGCTCCACAAATACGAAAGTGGAGGAACACCACCACTACCAGTAACCGACAAAGTGCCATCACAAGTACCAAAACAGGATGCCGCCGTTGAAGATGTTTGTACATTCACTGGTATGCCGCATATATAGGACTGTGGAGAACATGAGGCCAAACTTATTGTGGCCACAAAGTTGCTACCACTGGCCGCGACAATACCAGATGTGGTAACATCTACATCATAAACAGGCCCTGATGTTGGAGTACTGGCAAGTAAGTTTAAAGAAGGATCGAACTTGTAAACGCCACTTCCAGAACCAACATATACATTTCCGCAATTATCTAAATCAAGTCCACCGTTGCCTTGTGTTTTGGTGTTGAATATAGGCAAGGTATTAACGATACCTCCCGGGATTGAAGCAGTGGCTAAAATGGCCCCTGTAAGCAGATCTCTTTTGTGAAGCGTTTGCCCATCGTGGGTGTATAGCGCATTGGCATTTGCTCGTGTGGCACTGATTGGCTGTTTTGTTCCGAAACCATAACCCGGTATGTAATAATCAAAATTATAGAGTGTCGGTATTTTAAAACCTATAGTATTGAGGGCATTGTTGATAGAACCGATGGTATCGAGCGTGAGAAAATAATAATTGCCATTTGGTGCAGAGCAGATAGAACTCGCTTCCTGAATTCTTGGCGGAATGCCTGTGATATTACCAAACCCAACAACAGTGGTGGATGCGATAGACCCATTGGAAAGGTTTATGTTCATCATAGTTCCTCGTATGACAGGGAACGGAATGCTAAATGTGGCGCGGCTTCCACCAACAACCAGCTGGGTTAAGTCACAATTGAATGCTAGACTCCAGTATTCGTAAGATGTTAATCCATTGGGATTGTTGTACCAAACCTGAGATCCTGCAGGACTGATTTTTCGAATCTCCCCATTGGAACCAGTAGTGATATAGGAATCTCCATTCGGATGGGTTACCATACCTCCTACCCAAAAGCCACTGGAATCCCATGAAGAAGAGTAGCTCCACTGCAATACCCCGGATGAGTTATATTTACGCAAGTAAAATGGGGAATCGCCCATATAGGCATAAACATTGCCTGAATTGTCCGTTTCCACCTCCCAAACTTTGTTGGAGTTGGGAGACGGGGGGAATACCACCCAAGGATCGATGGTCAATTCTTTTGTGGCATCGTAGGAAGCCAAATCGAACCTAACTGTGTTGCCATCCAACTTGAATGAAGTTTTTACCTCTGCACGGCTATTACCCAAAAAAGAAACAGGCGCATGGTCAACCAAATCTCCAAATTGGGTCTTCAATAAAATATGACCCTCCGGACTTAATATTGGAGCCACATCGCCCGAATAGGAAAATCCTATCATTCGCGGATCGGCACCGGGCATTACTACAAATTGGTATTTGAATCCTTTGTCGGGATGGAATGTAAACTCCAAATCAATTCCCGGATACAAATTGCGATAGGTAAGTTTTTTAAACCCCTTGATGAAATTATAGTTGATGTTGTTTGAACCCATACCATAACTGAAGTACTCATCCAACGGATCCTCTGCAATAAGCTCCACCTGGGTGTTAGCATTGGCGAAACCTACATGAACCAGGGTTGATTCCATTCTCACAGCTTTCCTACGGGCCAATATACCCTCCCACTCCTCTTGACTAGAAATGGGTTTGGACTTATCCCACTTCTGCCTTGGCAGCTTTTTATCGAAACGATAAGTCATTCCAGATGAAGTGAAATATACCTGAAACGGCCCGTGGTCGATGGCATATTGGATTTGAGAACCCATAATCTTATTACGACCGTTGAATTGGGAATTGTTTTCAATAAATGCCTTCGGGTACTCATACTTTGCTTCAAAGGCCTTAATTGTGGAAAACAAGAAGCAAAAAATTGATAGCGTCAAAAAAGGTTTGATAAATCGTTTCATGACAAATGGATTGCTATGTGATATTCTATTTTCGTAATTTATGATAGATTGTAAAACTTGTACATTACTTACTAAGGATACTAAACTCAGTTCGTCTATTCAACTGCCTTCCCTCATCCGTTTCGTTACTTGAAATAGGCTTGCTTTCGCCATATCCTTTCGCTACCAATCGCGATAAGGCAACCCCTTTGGATGCTAAATAATCAACTACCGATTGAGCTCTGGCTTGGGATAATCTCATATTGTATTCTTCAGTACCCTTGCTATCGGTGTGGCTACCCAACTCAATCTTGATCGACTCTTGTTGCAGCAGCAATTCAGCCAATCGATTGAGTTCTGACTTGGATTCATCCCTCAATGTTGATTTATCAAAGTCATAAAAAATATTATTCAAAACGATGGTAGTCCCGACCTCTACACGCTTAAGGGGGACATCTTTTTCAACCTCCGTGTAGCCTGTTGTATCAGGCATATTGACATTAACCGAATTGAATAAATATCCCTTTGATGTAACGCTTATACCGTAATTAATACCACCGGGCAACGACACCATGTAACTACCTGTGGCGCTATTTGAGTTGATTTCGGTTACCTTTTCACCGGTTACATTATTGATGATTTCAAGTTTTGCCTCAAGAGACTCGCCTGATTTTTCATCATAAACCCTGCCTTTTAACAAAGTCAACCTTGGGCCCTCCTCCTTTGGTCTTGAAACGAATGTAACCAAGTATAAATCCTCCGAACCCAATCCGCCATCTGCAGCGGATGTATAAAAACCCTTCGTTGCAGAGGCATCCAAAACAAAAAACACATCATGCCCTGTACTGTTCAGTGGAGATGACATATTTTGAGGTACCGACCATTTGCCATTTTCATTTTTAGTAACAAAAAGATCATACCCACCACGACTGCCATGGGCCTTGCTACTGAAATACATGGTTACTCCATCCGGATGAATAAATACACCTTCCTCATCGGAAGAAGTATTTAAAACACTTCCGAGGTTGATCGCATCGCCCCAAGTTCCGTCTGCTTTGCGTTTGCAGGACCAAATGTCGCGTCCTCCAACACCACCTTTTCGTTGACTGATGAAATAGACAGTATTTCCATCAGGCGAATAACATGCGGTAGATTCATGTTCAGGTGAATTGATTGGAGCAGGGAGCTTTTTCGCTTTAGACCATTTGGAACCCGAAAGTTTTGATTCCCAAATATCCCCATTGCCATTATCATCATCTCGATATATCAATAGCGATTGACCGTCGTTAGATAAGGCAATTGCAGAGTTATTCCTTCCTGCGTCATTGATTTCAGCACCCAAGGGTTCGGCCTGTGTATAACCATTGGACTGCTTATCAAATTTAGACATGAAAATCCTTTCCAAAGAACTGCTATCGACAGCCATTTCACTCTTGGTGACTGGTCGTCTCGATGTGAACATAAGAATGGATGCGTCAGCATTGATGACTGGAGAGAAATCGGCCCACCTGGAATTGACCTTGGATCCTAAATTGGCTAGTTGAATTTCCTGGTCATTTGTTTGTGAGTATGCAAACTGGGCAGATATGCACATATATATGCATATCCATGTGGCAATTGTTTTAAATTTCATTTCCATTTAATTAAAAGCGTCTAGAACCGCTGGATTTTCGTTTAGGTTGTGCAACATATCTTATAGCCACTTCCATACCTCCTCGCTTGGATGTAGCAGCCTCCAGGTCAGACAAATTGATATCATAACTAATTCCCAAGGTATAGGGGCCCATTTCAGCCATTACAGATGGTATGAAGGAGTCACCTAACCGATAATGTATACCAAGGCCAACAGCCTTGCCTTTTTCAAAACCTGTATAATTTGATTTCGACTCCAAGATGTAGCGAAAGGCTGTACCAATGTTTACTTCATTTTGGGGTCCCTGGCTATAAATGACAAAAGATGGCAAAACATTCATATTGGTATTAGGGATGCCCATTTCCAAGTCGCCATGTAATACAAACTTCGAAGCAAGTCGTTCACCAGAACCCAAAAAAGAATAGTCAGGCTGATGCGGATGAAAATAGGAGACACCAACATTGTATCCCATTTGATCATTACCCGACATATATCGTTCGCCCTTAGCGTGGCTGTAGGAAATACCAGCACCGAAATCGGCAAAAGATACCTTCTCGTTTGAAATTTGTTCTCCAGAAGAAATACTGCTGTTATAAGTATATCCATCAAATTGATTTCCCCAAGTCAGTTTGGAGCCATTCAACGAACGAGATACGAATGACGCTTGTAATCCAGCGGAGAGGGATGATTGTTCTCCGACATTTAGGCGGTACGCAACTGATCCGGATGCTTGCATTGTAGACATCTCTGATTGACCTGCCTTATCGGAAAAAACGCCAATGCCTACAGCTAGCTTCCCAGTTTCCGATGTAAAACCTTTTCCCAAGAGTCCATCATATGTAACCATGCCAGTTCTATAGGGAGCAGAAACACTTTTCCATTGATTTCGATAATTCAAAATAGCACGGTGTCCTCCCTCACTACCAGCCATAGCAGGGTTATTGAATATCGGGGTGAAGTTGAATTGAGAAAAATGGATGTCTTGAGCACTTGTTTGGCACGCAATAGACACCATAATAGAAATAGCCAAAACAGATAATTGTTTTTTCATGATTCAAAAATTGTCGGCTAAAGATAAAAACCGATTGCCAAAAAAAATGCCCGTCCTTGGAAAGAACGGGCATTGATTTATGATTAATTGTTAACTATAAATAGTCATCATCCATATCATCATCGCTGTCTGCTTCATCTTCATCCTCATCACTAGTCAACAACTCACCCCAATTGTGGATTTTTGTTGATGGAATCTTGAAATCATCTAAATCATCCTCGTCATCATCCAAATCACTATCCATAGAAGGTCCCTTGCTGGGAGGTGGAGATTTGAATTCATCCCTCTTTAACAAGTCGAGGGGTGATGGTTTGGGAGGCATTGGCCTAGGAGGTGGCGGTGGTGGAGTTGGCCTCGGGGGTTCAGGAGCTTTGCTCACAGGCGGAGGTGGAGCAGGCTTAGATGGAGGTGTTGTCTTCTGAACAGGCGCAGGGTTAGGAGTAGTAACTTTGGCAATAGTGGGCTTAGGTGCCGGAGCAGGCTTTGGGTTGGATACCTTAGTAACCACAGGCTTTGCCACTATCTTGCTTGCAGATACTTTGGAAGGCGATACCGGTTTTGAGGAAACAACCTTCGTCGGCGCTACCACCTTTTTATTAGTCGCCACTTTCTTGACAGCTTTTTTAGCGAGTGTCTTTTTCTTGGCAACTGATTTTGGAGCTGAAGCTTTCTTAACCACCTTTTTAGCTAGCGCTTTCTTCGCCGGCTTTTTTGCTGCCTTCTTCGTTGCGGTTTTTTTGGCGGTTTTTTTGACCACCTTTTTAACGACCACTTTCTTCTTAGGAGCTACTTTCTTCTTAGGAGCTACTTTCTTCTTGGCGGCTTTTTTAGGAGCAGACTTTTTAACCGCCTTCGGGGCCGGTTTTGCTTTTTTAACAGGCTTCTTGGCCTTCAAATTCTTAGAAGCACGGGTTGCCATGGTTCAGGTTATTTGAAATTAGTTTTTCGGAGTAAAAATAAATAATTCATTATCAAACATGGTAGGACCCCAAAAAAAAGCAAAAAGGTCAAAAAAATATACATTTCCACTAGTTTTCAATTACTTATATTTTTCATTATCTTCGTGAAATCAAAACAAATGAATCATCGGTAAAGATCCATGGTCATAAAATCGAAGAAATACCTGGCCTTAGGAGCCCTAATCATAGCCTCCATCGTTTCTTGTCAAAAAGACCCTATACTTGAGGAGATTAAGGACGGCAATGTGGTTGTAACCCCAAAATCCAAAGCATTTGTCACTGGCATCAGTGTCTCCAGTCACCCCGAATTTGACCCTTCCGGAAACCTTTGGGATGTTATTGATTCTAGTACCTTGGATACGCTTGGTCGGCCCGATATTTTCTTCAACATCACCGAGCCCTCTAATCTGGCTCCTGTGTTTTGGAGTCAAAATTCTCATTTTTTGAATTGTGGAACGAATGACACCGTCTCTTATTTGTTACCTGAGCCATTCTCCGTATTGCCCTTTGGATCTACCATAGCTGTTAACCTTTACGATTACGAATTACCGGATTCCACATTCATGGAAACCTTCGATTTTTTTGTTGGCACTTATTCCGATCCAGCCAATCCATACCCAAGTGCTTTGATTCAAACCAAAAACGGATATACTGTTGCCGTTGGCATCAGGTGGGAGGATTAAAAAAGGCCTGCTTTTGCAGGCCCATAATTCAAATTTCAGATTTCAAAGAATCAGCTGAGAAGCTTAGCCTTGATGTACTCCCTGTTTAAGCGTGCAATATTGGTTACACTAATCTGCTTTGGACACTCTGCTTCGCACGCCTCCGTATTGGTACAGTTACCAAAACCTTCCTTATCCATCTGCTCTACCATCTTGATGACACGATTTTCGCGCTCGACTTGCCCCTGAGGCAATAGGGCATATTGAGAGACCTTAGCGGAGACAAACAGCATAGCAGAGGAATTTTTACATGCTGCAACACATGCTCCGCATCCAATACACGCGGCAGATAAAAAGGCCTCATCCGCATTTTCCTTGGGCACCGGAATGGAATTGGCATCTTGAACACTACCCGTGTTTACCGACACAAAACCGCCTGCTTGCTGAATCCTATCGAAGGCAGATCGGTCCACAACCAAGTCCCTAAGAACTGGGAACGAACCAGACCTCCAAGGTTCAATTACTATGGTGTCGCCATCCTTGAAACTACGCATGTGTAGTTGGCAAGTTGTTACGCCTTTCAGCGGACCGTGAGCCCTTCCATTGATGTACATGCTGCACATCCCACAAATCCCCTCACGACAGTCGTGGTCGAATGCAATTGGATCTTTTCCTTGTTTGATAAGATCTTCATTAACTACATCCATCATTTCCAGGAATGACATGTCGGGCGATATGCCGTTGGCTTGATATGTTTCGAAATTGCCCGCAGAGGACTTGTTTTTTTGTCTCCACACCTTTAAGGTGAGTTTCATGTTTCCACTCATTTTAATATCTATTGAAGCGGTTTATTTATAAGAGCGCTGTGAACGCTTTACTGTTTCGTAATTCAATTCTTCCTTGTGCAGCTTGGATGGCGAGTCGACTCCCATAAACTCCCATGCGGCTACATAAGCAAAGTTTTCATCGTCGCGCAATGCCTCACCTTCGGGGGTTTGGTATTCTTCACGAAAGTGACCTCCACATGATTCACGCCGATGGAGGGCGTCTTGCATCATCAGTTCGCCGAGTTCGATCAAATCAGCAACCCGACCAGCCTTTTCAAGGTTCTGATTCAATTCATCTCCTGAACCTGGCACCATGATGTTTGCCCAAAAATCTTTTCGAAGCGCTTTGATCTTCTCAATACCTTCGATCAACCCCTTTTCGTTTCGAGCCATGCCACAATGGTTCCACATGATCAAACCCAATTCTCTTTGAAAATCGTGGGATGTCTTGTTGCCCTTTACCGACAAAAGTCGATCAACCATGGATCTCACATTCTGTTCAGCAGCATCAAATTCTGGATGTTCGGTAGTAACAGGCTTACGCTCCTCACCTGCCAAATAATCTCCAATGGTGTAAGGAAGTACGAAATAACCATCGGCAAGCCCTTGCATCAGCGCGCTTGCTCCCAAACGGTTGGCGCCATGATCGGAGAAATTCGCCTCACCACAAGCATACAAACCAGGAATGGTGGTCATGAGGTTGTAATCAACCCACAAACCGCCCATGGTATAATGCACTGCAGGATAAATCCGCATTGGGGTTTTGTAAGGATCTTCGCCTGTGATTTGTTTGTACATATCAAACAGATTTCCATATCTGGCTTCAACCGCCTTTTGACCCAAACGATTGATTGCTTCGGAAAAATCCAGATAAACAGCCAATCCGCTTGCACCTACTCCCCTGCCCTCGTCGCACATTTCTTTTGCCTTGCGTGATGCAATGTCGCGCGGTACAAGATTACCAAAGGATGGATAAATCCGCTCCAAGTAGTAATCGCGTTCATTCTCGGGGATGTCTTCTGGTCGACGGTTGTCACCCTTTTTCAATGGAACCCAAATTCTACCATCATTTCTCAAGCTTTCACTCATCAATGTGAGTTTGCTTTGATGATCTCCCGAAACAGGGATACATGTTGGGTGTATTTGTGTAAAACAAGGATTACCGAAATAAGCACCTTTCTTGTGAGCACGCCAAATGGCTGTGGCGTTTGACCCCCGGGCATAAGTGGTCAGGTAAAACACATTTCCATAACCTCCAGTGCATAGCACTACGGCGTGAGCAGCATGGCGCTCTATTTTTCCAGTAACCAGATCGCGTGCGATGATGCCTCTTGCTTTGCCATCTACAACAACTACATCTAACATTTCATGGCGGGTGTAGCTCTGTATTTTGCCGGCGCCGATCTGACGGTTCATGGCACTATATGCACCCAAAAGCAATTGCTGACCTGTTTGTCCTTTGGCATAAAAGGTTCTAGAAACCTGGGCACCACCGAATGAGCGATTATCGAGCAAGCCTCCATATTCGCGCGCGAAGGGCACGCCTTGCGCTACGCATTGGTCGATGATATTCACACTTACTTGGGCAAGACGGTATACATTGGCCTCCCTTGCTCTGTAGTCGCCGCCCTTGATGGTATCGTAAAAGAGTCGATAAACGCTGTCGCCATCATTGCGATAATTTTTTGCTGCATTAATTCCGCCCTGCGCTGCTATACTGTGCGCGCGTCTTGGACTGTCTTGGAAACAAAAGGTCTTTACATTGTATCCCAGTTCAGCAAGGGAAGCGGCAGCTGAGGCTCCAGCCAGGCCGGTACCTACAACGATTATATCATACTTCCTTTTGTTGGCTGGGTTAACCAGCTTCAAGTTGAACTTATGACTATCCCATTTTTCCGACAAGGGTCCGGAGGGAGACTTCGAATTGAGATTCATTGGTGAGGAATATGAGCGGTTATATTAATCAAGAGAAGAAAAAGAAATAAACAGGCATCGATGCGAACAGCAAAGGAATGATGATTCCGAAAACCCATACACCAACACCACGAATCAACCCTGCGACTGAAGGATGCCTTAGGCCAAGGGTTTGGAAGGAGCTTTGAAAACCATGCAAAAGATGGTAAGCCAAGGCCATGAGACCCAAAAGATAAAGAACAACAATCCAAGTTTGCTGGAAGGCCTGCTCTACCACTGCATACAAATCGCGAATCACTACATGTCTAACGGGACCGCTGATGCCGTCGTTTACAACATATTCATGCGTTTTCAATCCGGGCGTAGAAGGCATGGTGTTCTTGGTAATCACTTCGCCACTCATTTCACTCACCGTGTATTCAACCCAAGCAACATCGCCGAACTTATACTTGTACCAAAAATTAGACATGTGGGTAATCAAAAACACAAGAATGATGATACCCAATACCATCATGTTGGAAGAGGCCCACGAGGATGAACCAGGCATTTTGGGCGCCCCATAAGGAACTGGACGCGCGGCCTTATTTTGCAAAGCAAGCCTGATTCCATTGATGACATGAAGAATGATTGTAGCATACAACAAATAAGATACGATTTTAATAACAGGGAAGGTGGTCATGAAAACCGAATATTGGTTGAAGGCAAGACCTTGGTCTTGCTTGAAAAGCTGGAGATTTCCGGTCGCGTGGACAATAAGGAAGGTGCATAAGAACAGTCCTGTGAGGGACATTAGAACTTTTTTGCCCACGGAGGAGTCGAGGAATCGGGTCATGGAACTCATTGGTATCTTTTAACTTTATGAGGACGCAAATTTATACGGGACAACCTTCCCTTTCAAGAAGTTGAAGCAATTTTGTTGTTTAAGTTAAGCGGTTCAATTTCTTGACCTAATTTTACAACTAACAATCTTCAACTTTTGTTTTAAAATACGAACCAAATGAAATACCATCCTATTGCAAAAGAGCTGTTTATAGAAAATCGGAAGCGTTTTGCTGCCAAAATGGAAGCCGGAGCTACTGCTATTTTCAATTCTAACGACGAAATGCCCAGATGTGGAGATTCGAACTTCCCATTTAGGCAGCAATCGGATATATTTTACCTATCTGGTATAGACCAAGAGCAAAGCGTTCTGATTATCAGTCCAAATTGTCCGTTGCCCCAATACCGGGAAGTTCTCTTCCTGCGCAAAACAAACGAACACATTGCTGTTTGGGAGGGACACAAGTACACAAAGGATGAGGCCAAGGCTGCCTCGGGCATCCAAACCGTTTTCTGGTTAGAGGATATGGATTCTGTGATGACTATCATCTTGAACCACAGCACCTCTGTTTATCTCAACTTGAACGAAAATGACCGCTTTTCCTCACCAGTTCCTTATCGGGACCTACGATTCGCTCAAGATTTCCAAGAAAAACATCCTGCCACCCGAATTTGCAGATCAGCACCCATCATGGCAGAGTTGAGGTCGATAAAGTCGGAAATAGAAGTAAATGTGATGAAAGAAGCCATGCGGATAACCGAAATGGCATTTCGTCGAGTATTGGCATTTACCAAGCCTGGCGTTATGGAATATGAGATTGAAGCAGAAATCACGCATGAATTCCTTAGAAACAGGGCCACAGGACATGCTTATACTCCCATCATTGCCTCCGGCCCATCTGCATGTGTACTTCATTACACGGAAAACAATAAAGTTTGTAAAGACGGGGATGTGATTCTGATGGATTTCGGTGCGGAATATGCCAATTATGCTGCAGATCTGACCAGGTGCATTCCAGTAAATGGAAAATTTACCCAAAGGCAAAAGGATGTTTACAACGCTGTGCTGTGTGTTATGCGAGCTGCAACATCCATGCTAGTGCCCGGCAATACGATAGAGAATTATCACAAGGAGGTTGGTTTTGTTATGGAGCAAGAGCTGATCGGACTAGGTTTATTAACTGCTTCCGAAGTGAAAAATCAGAATCCATCTACCCCAGCCTACAAGAAATATTTCATGCACGGCACCTCCCATTTTCTAGGTTTAGATGTCCATGACATTGGAGATAGGTATTCGCCTATGAAAGCAGGAATGGTCTTCACATGCGAACCAGGAATCTACATCCCAGAAGAAGGATTGGGTATCCGCCTCGAGAATGATATTCTAATAACCGAAAAAGGTCAAATGGATTTGATGGCAAACATTCCTTTGGAGGCTGAGGAAATTGAATCTCTCATGACGAGATAGAGTGTCTTATGGGCGGTCCCCCCACCATCCACCGCCAGATTCCCTTATTTTTCTGAAAATACCAGGTTTTGATCCGGAGTGATATGTTTTTCCGAAATAATATCTGAAGGAGATACCTCCGGCTATATATACATCATTGTTGGATGGGTTTCCCCTTGCTCGTCCTTCCTTAGGGAAGTTATCACTACCTTGATGAGACAACAAAACCGCACTCATGCCACCGGGAGAATTCGCCAATTGGGTTGAGTCTGGATAAAACCCACTAACATCATCCAGATAGTCGGTAAATGTGATTCTAGGAGTTAAATCAAGCAACAATGCCATTCTTGAACTCAAACTGATCCTTGCTCCTATACCAACCATGAGTACAGTACTTGTTAGTTTGTATGGCTGGGGATAATTCCCTGTTTCTATAAATTGACCTTCCGTTCCCAAAGGTTGCAAGTCAATCTTTTCGCCATCAAGTTCGCCTGTAGGATTGAAGCTAATGACTCCAGCACCAAGAATCAATGCTGTATTGACAGGTCGAAAATCCACCGTCTTGAAAATTTCGAGGCGAAACTTCATAAAAGCCTCATAATTCGTAGTGGAAAAAGAAAGATTTCGAAGTCGTTTAAACTTGTCGTTACTTAATGCGTCGTCGCCCTCAAGTGTTCCACGAAAAAATCCAATACCAACTTCTACCCGATCTGTTAACATAACAGTTCCTTCAATTCCATAATGCAGATTCATTAACTGCAATGGAGGTATGATGCGATCATCACTCAAGTCACCATTGTAGTAAATTGGTCCAGCAAAAACAGAAACAGACAAATCAGATTGACAAAAACCGTGTCGTTCATTAAAAAAAGCAAAGCATGTGATCAATACAAGCTTCGTAAACAATTTCATAGATAATTCAACAGCATCAACAGCATCAATGATCTTTACACAAAGTCTACGAGCTATACTTTTCATAATGGAAAATCCGTCATTTGTTCCACTTCAACAATTGCTTTCCGGACATCTCATCTGGCGGTACCAATCCTAAAAGATTCAATATGGTAGGAGCAATATCAGCCAGTTTTCCATCTATCATTGAGCAGCCATCATTCCTATTACTCACAAAAAAGCACGGGACGGGATTCAGGGTGTGTGCCGTATTGGGACTTCCATCAGGATTCGTCATCATATCCGCATTGCCGTGATCAGCTGTTATAATGAAATCATAACCCGACTTCAATCCTTCCCGTACTATTTCACCGACACATCGGTCGACTGTTTCCACTGCTTCAATAGCAGCATTGAGCACACCTGTATGCCCAACCATATCGGCATTAGCGAAATTGACACAAATAAAATCATAGGCAGCATTTCGAACCAAAGGAATCAACACATCCCGAAGTTCAAACGCGCTCATAGATGGTTTTAAATCATAGGTAGCAACCTTGGGTGAGGGCACCATTAAGCGATCCTCTTTGGGAAACACCTCTTCCCTACCACCTGAGAAAAAGAATGTAACATGAGGATATTTTTCTGTCTCGGCGATACGCAACTGTGAAAGTCCCGCTGAAGAAATAACTTCGCCGAGAGTATTTCCCAAATTGTCTTTTTCAAAAACCACACGCACTCCAGAAAAAGTGGAATCATATCGTGTCATGGTCACATAATGGAGCTGAAGGGGTTTCATGCGAAATTCCGCGAACTCCTGTTGTGTAAGAACTTGGGTGATTTCGCGACATCGATCTGTCCTGAAATTGAAGCACATTACAGCATCCCCATTTTTGATGGAAACAGATCCTTTATCATTGAATTTTATAACAGCCGGCTTCACAAACTCATCTGTAACCTCTGACTTATAGGATTTCTTCAAAACATCCGTTGCAGAACCAAAAACCTCTCCTTTACCATGCACCAACAAATCATAGGCCAACTTTACTCGCTCCCAACGCTTATCACGGTCCATAGCATAATATCTTCCAATTACAGTTGCGATTTTGGCACCGTAGACTGCTATGTTAGATTCAAGATATTCCAAATAACCTAACCCAGCTTGAGGATCCGTATCCCTTCCATCAGTGAAAGCATGAATGTAAATTTGAGAAACGCCACGGCTTGAAGCGATACGGCATAAGGCAATGAGGTGATCGACATGGGAATGAACTCCTCCATCAGAAACCAGTCCTAAAAAATGCAATGGCTTATTTTGACCGACACAGTAATCACACAATTCTATTAGAACGGAGTTATCATCAATCTCATTATCCCTAATCGACTTGTTGATCAGTGCAAGCTCTTGATAAACCACCCGACCAGCACCAATGTTAAGATGCCCAACCTCGGAATTACCCATTTGGCCATCTGGAAGACCAACATCTTCACCACAAGTAATCAACTTGGAATGAGGTCTGGATTGGTATAAACTATCTATAAAAGGTGTACAGGCAGAGGCAACAGCATTTGCATTACTTGCAGGAGCTTCGCCCCAGCCATCCATAACAATCAAGCAAACTTTTCCAGTATTCATTAGGATATCAAGCCAATGGCAAAGTTACTCTAAAAACAGCGCCAGTAGGATGGTTGTCGCCTATGGAAACCCTACCCTTATGTAAATCAACTAGGTTTTTTACAATGTACAGCCCTAGACCCGTGCCTGTGGTACGACGAGTTTCCTCATTTCCGATGCGGTAAAATTTTCTGAAGACCGAATTTCTTTCCGAAACAGGTATACCTGGCCCAAAGTCAGAGACTGTTAAAACTAGATCCCGATTTTCACGATCCAACTGGACTTGTACCGGTTGTCCGAGTGGAGAGTACTTATCGGCATTATCCATTAAATTCACCAAAATGGAGGTTAGGGCCATAGGGTCTCCCATCACTCGCACATCATCAGCGATGCTGTAAACAATTTTTCGTCTTCCTGTCCATTCAGTTTGCTTGTGTTGTATAACCGAATTGCAACAGTCCGAAAAATCAACTATCTCAATTGATAATTCAAAGTTTTTAGATTCAATTCTAGCAGCCATCAAAGTATCTTCAAGAAGCATGTTTATACGATCCGTTTCACTGATCGCGGCGGTAACAACCCTTCCCATTTGATCCTGATCAAGATTTCTTTTTTGAATGGTTTGCAAACCGAGCTTAATGGCTGCAAGAGGCGACTTGAACTCGTGTGTTATGGAAAGAAGAAAATTTCTTTGCTGGCGTGCCAATGCAAACTCCTTTTGAAAGGCTTGTCGAGTTTTATAAATCCCGAAGACAAGGATAGCCAGAAAAACAATTCCCTCGCCTGCAACCATCATCCATTTTTTCTCAAATGTCGAAAAATCGCCATCAGGTAAAATCACGCTCTGACTACCATAAACAACTTTGTTAAGATCAATCAACAAATAAGCCCACCAGGAAAACTGCAACAAAACATAAATAACTAGGATGTAGAAAAAAAGTAGAGGTCGACTAAGCGATGGGGTTTTCATGAATACGAATATTGATTTTTAGAATACATTCAATGAACAAAATCCAAACATAGAAGTTTACACCTCTCAAGGTTCCAAACGGAAAATCAGAGTCCGGATCAATTCGCCAACATCAGAACTAATCCGCAATAAAAAAACACCCGAACCATCAATATTCAGTTCCATGGGAAAGACATTTTTACCCGATCTTATTGAGAGGCTGGTGGGTTCTTGTATTTGCCTGCCATTTAAGTCATATATTGAAGCATACACAAGAATGTCCCGAGATGATTCGAGTTCAACTTGGAATACATCCATAAATGGATTGGGGTTAACAGTTACTTGTGACAGTACCCCTAGATCCTCTAACGACCCGCAGATGTTGTAAAAAAAACAAGAGTCACCGTAAAAAAAACAGAAACTATTACTTGCCATAGCGTGAGCGCAGGAATCGAAATAAGTTCTTACTCCAGCCTTTTCCAAACAAACCAACAACTGGCTATCTCCTCTATATACTCCATCGCTACATCCTGTGTTCATAAATAGTCCACCAAAACCGGAGCTGGTTTTAAGGTAGGCCAAACCACCAGGCGAACCTACGCCTTCAATCCATTGAACCGGATCTGAAAATGGAAAAGAAACGGAACGGAGTTCAAATAAAGATCGGGGACCGGCAGTTGTACTAATCGTGAAAATTGTATCTACGAAATATTGCCCAGCTGGATGGATTCCAGAAAAAGGAGTGAAATCAAGTTGAACAATATCTCCTTGATTCAAAGAGAAGTCATACATCAGCAGCTCATTTGAAAAATCATTGGGCATAAAATAAACTTCCCGTGACACCGTATCCTCCCGGAGGTATCCGAAACGGCAAGGCACGAAACCAGTCCATAACTCCAGATTGTCTACAATTGTATAGTCGAATCCATTAATAACGGTATCCCCTACTGTTTCCAAACGACTGTACTGCGTTATCCATTGATAGTCGCATGTAGTTGCAACCGTTTGATCCGTTCTAACTGGAATCCAATTACCTGTATAATGCCACACATTGGAAACCGAATCAAGAATGGGGTGATAAGTTTGGGCGTTAGCCTTTGAAATCATACCAAGAAAAAAAAAGACAAGCAATGGTAGGCGCATGTTAAAGAGATTTTTCATTAAAGATAGGGCTTGACATTTCAAATTACAAACCTTTGATTTCCTTTTGCAGTTTTTGGGGCAACCCCTTTAATACCTGCTCATAAGAATGATCTATCCACTTCATGATAATATCTTTAGGAACAGTTCCATCCAAAATGATGGTATTCCACATTTTCTTGTTCATGTGAAAACCAGGAATAACGCAAGGGTATTCCTCACGAAGTACAATAGCCCATTCAGGATCACATTTTAAATTGATACGGTCAGGTTCGTTTAAGCTTGTCAAGCAAAACATCTTACCCATAACCTTGAAAACCAAGGTGTCGTTATCGAAAGGAAAGCCTTCTGAGGTGTACGCTTTCGACATACAATAAGATCGAATGACTTCAATATCCATAGAAAAAATAGTCAAGGACGCTAACCCCTTGCAGCCCATACAAAAATAGTCAAATGGCATTTATTATAAAACGGAAGAGCCACACACCTTTCAGGCAGCGACTCTTCCAACTGATGGATGGATGGAAACTGTATTAATAAATGGATGGAACTTGGTTATTCGTCGAATGTAGTTTCTAATGTTCCGCCATCCACTGTTCGGATGACATCCCATGCACCTGCCGCATTCAACTTTTCAATAACATAATAGTCAACTCCGGTGTCCCAAGCATTGTAGGGAGTCCACCATAGTTTGGACTTTAGATTATTATAATCATAATCGGATTGGAGAAAAATAGAAGAGCTTTGGTTACTCATCTCACCTGCCAATTCGCAATCAGTAATAATTTCAATACGATAATAATACTCGGTTTGATGCACTTCAGCATCTACATCGAGGTACATATGTGTGCCGGCAGGAACTCTAGCAACCTCTACAAAATTAGCATTCCCTTCAGAACGCAAAACTCTGTACTCTTTAACACGATCGGGTCGCAAAACCGGAGCTGCCCACTCGGTCATCACATCGGCATCATCTATAACAGTAGAGCGCACCACATCCACTTTTTGAGAAGCCAATATGTTGGCTGGTGTCGCTGCAGAGGTATCACTCCAAGAATAATAGCTGTTACCGCAAAGATCAGTCGCTCGAACACGATAAGAATACGGTGTTGGACATGGGAAATCAAGATCATCAAAAGTGGTAACAGTTCCAGGCAAGGAGGCTACATGCTCTATGATGCCAGAATTCAAATCCAATCGTTCTAACTCATATGTGGCAACTTGGCAACCACCGTATGGAGTCCATTCCACATGAATATTATTTGAATAGGAAGTAGCCTTGATATTTACCGTGGTATGTGCTACAAGGGCGGTCAATGGCAATATATAGGCGCAGCGATCTTCTGTTTGAACTTTGTATGTATATGTGTTCTCTAAAGTATTCAATCCATTATCCACATAAGAAGATACACTGCCTGGACCAATAATAGGATTGGTTGTGGTGGAATAAACCTGACTGAACATACCAGTATCGTTGTTTCTACGATAGATGCGGTAAGCACCAAAATCAGAAACCGATGTGTTTTGCCATGTTATTTCTACCGATTGGTCATCAACTACACTAACACTCAGGATCGGAGAGGCAGGAGGCGGCAAGGTATCAAAAACCTCAATGTAAGAAACATTGTAAACCGAATCAGAGCAGCCGAATTGATTTGTTACTACCAAAGAGGCATCATAGAAACCAGGATTGTTCAAAATTATTGAGGGATTGGGGATAGAAAAAGGTGTGCCTGCAACAACCCAATTGAATACCAATCCTGTTGCCGGAGTTGACTGATTAATCAAAGCGAATGAAGTTCCAGGGCATCCAGTATTTTGAGTAGAAGAGAACGAAGCAGTAGGAACTGGGTGTATTTGAACTGGGGCTGGCAAATGGAATGTGTCGCGACAACCAGCATCCGTGAGGGCTATTAGATATGCATCATAGTTGCCTGCAACATAAGTATGTTGGGGATTTGCATCATTCGAGAAAGAACCGTCGCCGAAATACCAAATCAAGGAATCTGCGTTAGCCGACAAATTAGAGAAAGCAATATTTGTTGGAGAACAACCAGTCCATGCAGATACGGTTGCATTGGCAATCGGAGTCAAATTAACATCAATATTCGCTGTGGTTGTATCTGAGCAACCTTCCTGGTTTGTTACCACAAGCGAAACAACATAGGAACCAGAATCAGCATAGGTAGCGGTGGGTGAAGCCATCGAAGATCCAGAACCATTGCCAAAAACCCAGCTGTAAGTTGGAGTAGACAATATACCCGACTGGTTGGTGAAAGTAACCGGAAACGGATTACAACCAATAATTCCACTAGTAGTAAACTGAGCTGATGGAGTTGGATTTACAACTATGGGCATTCCTAAATCAAATGTATCTGTACAACCCATGTTTGTTATGGCAACGAGCTGAACTTGGTATGTTCCAGGAACACTATATGAATAATTCGGTGTGGCCATGTTTGACATATCACCATTACCAAAACTCCAAACATATGAATCAGCATTCAATGAGTTGTTCATAAAAGTTATAGCGGTAGGATGACAACCGATCCAATTTGACGCAGTACCAAGTGCGGTAGGAGTAATATTTACATCAATGGTTGCAGTTGTTGAATCGGAACAGCCCTCCAAGTTTGTGACAACTAGGGTTACTGCATAAGAACCCGAATCGGAATAAATGGTTGATGGTGAAGAGGAATTGGAAGCTGAACCGTTTCCAAAAAACCAATTGTATGAGGGCGTTGAAAGCAAACTTGACTGGTTGGAAAATGCTACTGGAAATGGATTACATCCCACACTTCCACTCGTTGAAAACTGAGCAGATGGAGTTGGATTCACCACTACAGGATTAGGCAGCATCAATGTATCAGAGCACCCCATACTTGTGTATGCAATCAATTGAATCTGATAGGTGCCTGGATTGGCGTAGGTATAGGATGGCGTAATTGAATTAGATGTGTCTCCATTTCCAAAATCCCAGTGATAGGTATTGGCGTTTACTGAACTGTTCGTAAAGGTTACATTAACTGGATGACACCCTTCAATGGAGGATACAGTAGCCAGAGCCTGTGGCAATGGATAAATGGTTATTGGATTAGGTAGCGTATAGAATGAATTGCAACCTGTGCTGTTAGAGGTTATAAGGGTTACAGTATAACTACCCGAATCCTGGTATAGATGGGTTGGATTTTGCGCGATGGAGGTATAACCATCTCCAAAATTCCAAAACCATGAGGTGGCGCCAATTGAAAGGTCAACAAATTGAACCGCGGTATTGAAACAATTCACCGTATTGGCCATAGTGAATTCGGAGTAGGTTCCAGGAATTGTAACATAATCCACCTTGACCAATGTATCAGAACAACCTTCGGCAGAAAATGAAATGAGAGTTACGGTGTATACCCCTGGAAGATGATATATGTGAGATGGATTTTCATTTGTTGATGTGGTACCATCACCGAAGTCCCATTTCCACGAAACAGCTCCTACCGACTGATTCACAAACTGCACAACCGATGGGGCACAGGCAGCAGATGTTGGTGACATGAATTCACTTTCGGGAGCATTCACATCAATGAGATTTGGCATAACTGTTGTGGTAGTACAACCAGATGAAAGAGTACAGGTTAGGGTCACGGTAAAGTTTCCCTCGTTAACAAACAGGTGATTGGGGTTTTGCAGCGTCGATGTATATCCATCGCCAAAATCCCAAAAATAGGAAGCAGCATTTGTTGGCGTCGAGAAATTCACCATCAAAGGTCGACAACCTAAGGAGTCATTGAATTGTATGACAGGAATAACTGGCTCAATATTGGGTTTGGATCTGGTTTTTGTGCAACCATTAATATCCGTAATTGTCAATTTAACATTGGTAGTGGGAACAGTTGTGAATATATGAACCGGGTTTTGAACGGTGGAGGTATTTCCGTCTCCAAATTCCCAAAACCATGAAACCGGGTTTACGCTATTATCATTAAATGTAACCGTCATAGGCAAACATCCAGTGGCAGGATTGAAATTGAAAAACGCCTGGGCCTGGTTTGCCGTAATTGCATTGGTTTGAGTTACAGACCTAGTGCAACCATTCATAGTTGCACTCAATGTTACATCATACACCCCTGCAGCAGTAAATGCAACAGATGGATTCTCTTGGTTGGATGTTCCTGCAGCACCGAAACCCCATGAATATGTAGACGCACCAGTTGAATTATTGGTAAACTGTACATTAAATGGAACACAAGCGAAAGATGTATCAAAAGTGAAAGCAGGTTGTGGATCACCAATCGCGATTAAAGTTGGGTAATCAAACTCGTAAGAGCAACCATTGATATCAACAACCGATACAGAAACAGGATAAAATCCAGCGGAAGCATAAACATGCCGTGGCTGTAAATTTGTAGAGATGTTACCATCACCGAAATCCCAAACCGCTGAAATAAATTGAGAAACAGGACTTAAACCAAACTGCAAGGAATCGCCTGTGCATGCATCATTGTCGGATACAGTAATTGGATTTGGATGACCAAATGTAACCACTGCGGTCATACCCGATTCACAACCATCCACACCAGTAACATCCAACGAGATAACATAGGTTCCTGGCTGAGAATAAGTATGTGTTGGCTGTGCCAATGTTGATGTAGTGCCGTCGCCAAAATCCCAAACGAATGAACCTACAATGGGTGAACCAGTTGCTAAAGAAACAGTATAGGGTCCGCATGGAGTAGTTGTTATAGCTAGAATTGGGAAGGTGTCAGCCTCAACAACCTTAACGATGGCAAATGGATTGTAATTTCGGGAGCAACCACCAGCCATTGCTGTCTGTAATGAAACGGTATAAACACCTGCAGATGTGTAAGTATGTATAGGGCTTCTTACAGAAGAAGAACTCCCATCACCAAAGTCCCACGACCACCAATTGTTAGCTTGATTAGGTGCGGTGAAACCGATTACTCCGGGAGGCAAACAAACCATCATGGTATCTGGAACCACATAAGCAGCGGTATCAGTAACCACCTTGATGTATGCGTTTTTAATCAAAGTATCTTTGCATCCTGCAGAGGATGTCACCACCAACCTTACATTGTAATTTCCCGTTGAGCTGTATGTGTGTGATGGGTTTCTAAGTGTTGATGTGGTTCCATCACCAAACGACCAATCCCATGAAGTAGCCAATGGACTAGAGGAACCTGTGAAATTTACAGGGAGTGGTGCGCAACCCGTTGTTGGATTTCCGGTGAAAAATGCAGTGATATCATTAGCAGTCACCGAAATAGATTGTGAAGCAGTAGCTGAACATCCATTTGCAGATGTAGCCGTTAAAACCACATTGTAATTTCCGGTTGTGGTATATGTGGCATTGGGCGAAACAAGTCCAGTTGAACCACCATTGCCTAATGTCCACGAATAGGAATTTGCTCCTACAGTAGTATTTGTGAAATTGACTGTTACGGGCGAACAACCAACTGTATTGGCATAAGTAAATGAAGGAACTGGAGATGGATTAACTGAGATGAACGAAGGCATATTAACAGATGTAGTACATCCAGCAGTGTTGACAATCGTTAGTCCAACATCATAAGCACCTGTATTCAAGTAGGTGTGGCTCGGACTCTGCTGAGAAGAAGTACTGCCATCACCAAATGTCCAAAGCCATGATGCTACTCCGGTAGCATTGGATGTGAAGCTGGTTTGGAATGGAGCGCAACCGCTTGGGGTATTAACCGAAATTACAGGGGGCGCAGCGGGAATGATATCAATCAAGGACTGCTGTATAACGGTGTCAGTACATCCATTGGTTGATGTTACTATCAAAGTGACATCATACGAGCCATAGGCGTTAAAAGAAATTGCAGGGTTGATTTGACCGGATGTTGTTCCGTTTGAAAAGATCCATTGGTGATTGACAGCACCAATGGCAGCCGATGCAAATTGAAAAACCTGAGTGCTATCGCAGGCTGCAGTGTTGTTGACCGTGAATGATGCAACAGGGTCTGGGTTGATGGTGATGTATGCAACCCTTGTTTTAACTCTGGTACAACCATGATTGTTGGTTGCGATCAATTTCACGGTGTATACACCAGAAGCAGAATAGGTATGTGTGGGGTTTTGTTGGTTGGATGAGTTACCGTCTCCAAAATCCCAAGAATAGGTAGCTCCGTTAACCGTAAGGTTGGTAAAGCTAAAAGTATTTCCAGTTTGGCAGCCGGTGGTTGTGTTTACCGTGAAATCAGGAACAGGGCTGGGTGGAACGAAAATATAATCAACCTTGGTAAGTGTGTCCCGGCTTGAGCCATTAATTGCTATTAGCTCAACCGTGTAGGTACCTGGATTGGTATAAACAGTTGTGGGGTTTGGTAAGGTAGATGTATTACCATTACCGAAAATCCAATAATAAGATGTTGCGTTTGTGGAGAGGTTGTTAAAGTTGACTGTCAGTGGTTCACAACCAGTTGTTATATTGGCATTGAACAAAGCTGTTTGACCTAAGGCTTGGAGGGAGATCATCACCATGATCACCATCATTCCTGGAATTGCAGTCAGCTTCCGGATAGCTCCGAACCGTACTATATTTTCCATCAGTTTCCATTTTTTCAGTCTGACAAGCCAGTTCCATCCAAACCTGGCAGACCGGGGTTTTATTATTCAGGGGGTTATTTCACTTCACTATTGCCTTTGGCATAATTTGACTTACCGTCAACCAAACCTTGGTTGATGATGGTACCAGTTGCAGAGAACAACTGCAAGCCGTCATGGGTGATCTTCTTTACTCGGTAGTATGCAAATCCAGCGGGAGGAGTTGAGTCCATCCAGCTATAGAAAAGCTCCATATCGCTTGCAACACCTTCCTTTACACCTACAGACTCGAAGTTGGAGCCATCGTTTGATCTCTCAACAATATAAATGCAGTCGTTAGCCTCATTCTTGGCAGTCCAATTGACAAAGACCTTACCTGAATTGAAAATAGCAGTATAGTTATTGATGTTTGCTGTATTGTGTAATCCGGATTGCACCATTGGATTCGAAGAAGCCATTTGAGCATTGGCAACTAGACCGGTTGTGGCAACCACTGCCAATGTCGATAATGCGATGCGGATGTTTTTTGCAATTGATGTTTTCATTTTCTTGGTTTTTCTATTAAAGTATGTTTTGAGATAAGGGGCGTGTTTGAATTCAGCTTGGATTTCTTTCAGTGTTGTTTTTTTCAAATCCTTGCATGCGCTTTTAACGGAGCTTTTTTGCAGAAGGTTACATTTTTATGAAACCTTTAAATTATATACTGATTATCAGTGTTTTGATGGGTATAAAAAGCTGGCTTCAGATACCTTATTATAAGTATCAAAAATCTTGGACTCCTTTTCAAATTCGAATCGAAATGAAATGAAACCTTACACATACAGTTGCGTAGAAGACCCCAAATCATTGAGCAAAACATTACAAAAACATACCATGGACATCTTAAACAAGACCATCAAAAAACTTAGCGATGCGGAATATCAGGACCTGTTAATGCAGGTTTCAGGAAAGAAGAAGAATAAACCTTATATGGTACTTGAAACTACTAGACAAAGGGATGTTGAGGATTCAGAGATGATGGATCTGCTGCAGGTAAATTCGAGTGCATACTACACATTGAAATCGCGATTGAACTCAAAAATCGCAGCCATCCTGTCTAAAAATGTGCGTAATCCGATCAGCATCCTCATGGATGAGGTTACTCGTGTTCCGGCCCACCTTTACGGGTCAAACAAAGAATTTTCCATTCGTGCATTGAAAGAGTTGGAGAAGCAACTTATCGAATATGATTTGTCGTCTGAATTGATCGTGGTTTATAAAACATTGGCTCAGTTGCATATTTACAGCGAGGATTTTTCTCACTATGACAATCTTTATAAGAAGCATGTTGCTTTTTCGCTAGCGGTATCAAAAGCAGAGGGTCTTTACCACAAGTACATTATGAAGTGTGGAAAGTACCTGGCGAATCCCGAAACCGCCCTAATGGCGGAGATGGAGAATATCCGCAAGGAAATGTACAACATCTGCGACCTTTACGAATCGCATCGACTATTCGTCCTATACAATATTGTAAGCACCTATCACATGCTTATGAATGAAAAGGACCAGGAGAGTTTGCGTTCCAAGGAACTTGAAGTTGAAAAAACCTTGAACGAAATGAACCGTATCTTCAATAGATACAACCTGGATACATTTTATCAAAACATTAAGCCATTGACCGATTTGCTTTCATTCGAATACTACCAGAAAGCCGGCAACCAGATCAGGGCAAACCACTACCATGAGAGATCTTTGGAGCACATGGAGGAATTGACCCAAATGCATGCCATGTCTTTCCACCTCGCCAGGTTTATGGATGCGAAACTGGACAAATACATTGCGGATGGCAATCTGGATTCACTAACCCGTTTCGGTGAGAAGTTTGTAGCCGGATTGGATATAGACATGAATGAGACCTACCAATTCATCACTGCAAAAAAATACCTTGCCGCTTGCAAGTTTTATCAAAGAGATAACACCGGTGCCGCCAAAACTATAAACGATTTGAGGAACCGGCTTTCCATGAAATCCATCTCCAATACCGACATCGAATTGAAGTTGTTTCAAGCTTTGCAATATGCAATGATTGGCGAAGACGGGCTTTGTTCTCAAATCATATCAAGTCTCAAGCGCCAAATAAGGGACAACGACGACTCATTCGAAAATGCAAGAATCTTTATCAAAATTTTGAAAACAGCCATGAAGCCCGCTGATTTTAGGAAGAAGGTTAAAAGGATTGGGGAGCTTTGGTCAGAATTCAAAGAAATGAACCAAAACGACAAGCCCATGCTTCAATTCCTGAGTTTGGATGAGGCATCCATGAGAAAAATGGCAAATCCAATAAAAGAATAGTTATACTCAAATAGCCTCGAGGTACTTTTCGCTGAGAGGCTTATTGAGGTACTTGAAAACATGTGGGTTCATTGAAGCCCGGTTGATGTCATCAGGACTGATCGAAGATGATAATACTATCACCCTAGATTTGGCCTTGATGGCATCATCTATACTGGCAAAATCGGCCAAAAAGCCAAAGCCATCCTTTACTGGCATGTTCAAGTCCAAAAAAATGATATCCGGGATTTGATTGATATCGTTAGCAACTGTCTTTAAATACTCCAAAGCGGCGTCTGCGGAAAACTTAACCACCACATTTGATGAAAATCCGGAAGAAACAATGATTCTTTCGTTGATGAAATTATCAATTTCGTTATCATCAACTAAAAGAACGTGCTCAAAGCGGGCCATGACTAATTGTTTTCGAGCATTTTAGTGGTGATGGGCGGAATCGAACCGTCGACCTAAGGATTTTCAGTCCTGCGCTCTACCAACTGAGCTACATCACCTTCCATTATTTTGGAACGGGTGCAAAGGTAAGACATTTAAACGATTATTGAAACCCAAAAGCCAATTGCCGCAATTGAGCTTAATAATGAGCAAATTGGTGTGTAATTTTGGACAAAACAAACTTTGTGCAATTAGTAGTTGATGCAGGAAACACCCTAATTAAGTGTGCTTTATTCCATGAAGACCGAATCGTGGACAAAATACACCTCAAAGGCAAGTCGTTGTCTGGACTAGGCTCGTATCTCACATCATTGGAACCACCTGTGACGGACTGCATTTTATCTTGTGTTCGATCAGACGAGGAGGACCTCATAGAAACCATCCTCCATTCGGGAATTGGCAACATACTCCTAATGAGAAGTGGACTAGAATTGCCTATCAGGCTTTTTTATAAAACCCCCGAAACCCTTGGAACCGACAGGTTAGCCAATGCCTGCATGGCGGCAGCTCTGGGGATGCAAAAAAACATGCTCGTAGTGGACATAGGAACTTGTATTAAATACGACATAGTCTTGGATGGTCGCAACTATATGGGAGGCGCCATTTCTCCAGGACTAAAAATGAGATACAAAAGCCTAAGCAGTTTCACTGGAAAGCTTCCCTATTTGAAAAATACGAAACCCGAACTACCAGAATTACTAGGCATTTCCACAGAGGGGTCCATGAGATCGGGAGTCGAAAATGGAATGATTCATGAGATCAATGGTATGATCTCTGAATTTGAGATGCTGTTCGGTATCCAAGCTGTTATTCTAACTGGTGGAGACTCTTCAAGATTTCAGGAGCAAGTCAAAAAAAGTAGCATCTTTGTTGAACCTGATTTAACGATAAAAGGCCTTTACGAAATACTGAAAATCAATGCTTCCAAATAAATCTCCATTTTCTTGGATAAGTCAACAAGCGATATGCATGTTTTTTTTATTGTGTCCTATTGGAATATATGCCCAAAGTACGGTGAGTTCACCCTACTCCAGGTTTGGAATTGGTGATATTGTTCCTGAAGGATTCGCATCACAAATCGGTATGGCAGGAATAGGTGCTGGAGTTTACTCACCCCATTTCATCAACATTGCAAATCCAGCCTCATATATTGCCGATACCTCAACACTATTCGACATAGGATTAAAGGGTGAACGGAGAACTTTAAAAAGCCAAAGCGGTTCCAGTAAATTAGGTGGAGCTACTTTCTCTCATTTTGCATTGGCCTTTCCTATTAAAAAGCACAAAATCTCTGCTGCTTTCGGCCTCATACCCTACTCCACTGTTGGATATAATTTGGTGGATATCAAGAAAAAAGACAATATAGGAGATGTGCGTTATGAGTATGAAGGAAAAGGAGGATTCAACAGGCTTTTCGTGGGATCTGGATTAAAAATCAGTAAAAGATTAAATGCGGGTCTAAATGTCTCCTACCTTTTTGGAACCATAGACCAAATCAGAAATGTAGAGTACCCGTCAGGCCTTTTTTATTTCAATACACGGTATCTTAATGGCGTAACTGCTAGAGGGTTTTACTTGACTTATGGTCTTCAATACGACCTAGGAAACAGAGGCGGTCTGAACTGGAGAGCTGGATTGGCTGGATCGATTCCAACTAAGGTCAGTGCAGAAAACAACATTTTCTACTACAACTACTCAATATCCCCTGTATCGGGAGGTGAACTAGTAAAGGATTCCGTCTTAAACGAGCAAACAAACTTCGGATCAATTCGACTTCCTCAATATTTAAGGGGAGGAATAACTGTGTCCAAAGGCAAGAGTTGGTTATTGGGTGCAGATTTCACCTATTACGATTGGAAAAAACTTGATTATTTTGATGTCGAAGACCCGCTGGCAAACAACTATGTATTTTGTTTGGGAGCCGAAAAAAACTTTGAAAAAGCTGCCATCCGTACTGGGTTGAAATATGGTAAGTCCTACGTCCAGATTGATGAAAAAGATGTCAATGAATACGGAGTAACCTTCGGTCTAAGTTTGAAAAAGGGAGGTGTCAAAAGACCACCAACCATCATCAGCATGGGCCTGGAAATAGGTCAAAGGGGGAGTATAGACAAAACCGTAATTGAAGACTCATATATCAAATTGAACCTTGGCATTACCCTATCAGACATCTGGTTCATACAACCCCGTTACGACTAATCCAAAACGGATACCTTATTGGCCAAAACAACCAGTTTCAGATTTAACAACCAAAAAATGTCGTCCATGCCAACTAATAAGGATTTGACATTGTGGCGGTTTTTTATAGCTTTGTTTGGATGGCTACTCGTTTCCTGCGAAAATGATATAGAAAAGGTTAATCTGGTTACAACCAAACAAAACTTACCTATAGAATCTGCCTCAGGCTTAACCATTCATTACAGCGACTCCGCTGTTGTCAGAGTGAAGGTTAAGGCAAAAACTATGAATCGTTACACAGGAGACGACCCTTATACAGAAATGCCCGATGGAATCCGTGTGGAATTCTTTGATAAATTCAAAAAAACATCGACGACTCTTACCGCTTCAAGAGCAATAAAAAAAGAGAGGTCCCAAACCATGGAAGCCTTTGGAAATGTGGAAGTCGTTAATGTCAAAAACGAAAAATTGAACACGGAGCACCTCGTGTGGAACGAAATGACAAAAAAAATATCCAGTAACGAGTTTGTTAAAATAACAACGCCAGATAAAATCATTTACGGTAAGGGATTCGAATCAAATCAAGATTTCACGAACTATCGTATATTCAAGATCACAGGCACCATAAACATCAATAGGTATGAAAATACTTCGAATCCTTGAGATCTCTTGGTTGGCATTCGGCATAACCGGCGTAGGATTGGGCCTATATAGCTTTTTGACTACCGGTGCTGGCTCAGCCATCCTACCTCTCGCATTTTCATTGATAGCCTTCACCTTTTACTGGGTGAGAAGAAAGCAACGCATCGCATTTGAAAAACAAAAACAAGATAACTAAGAGTTGTCTGCGGCATCAATAAATGCTTGATTATTTGCCGTTTGCGTAGTATCTTCGCCCATTCATTTTTAGCTTTATTATGAGAGGCTAAAATGTAACATATACTTGTAAATCAATAACATAAATTAAAATGGCAGTAATTGGAAAGATTCGCGAAAGAGCCGGACTTCTTATCGGAATCGTAGGATTCAGCTTGGTCGCATTTATTCTGGGTGACCTTTTGACCACCAACAGTAGTTTTATCAGTGGCCAGGATACGAATGTGGCAATCATTGGAGGCAAAGAAATTGATGTTAGGGATTTCGAATCCATGGTTGATCAATTCGTAGAGAACTATAAAGCCAATACAGGTAACCAAACCGTGGACCAAACCGCTTTGGAATCTTTAAGGGAGCAGGCTTGGAACCAACTCCTCACCAAGGAAATCATGGAAGTTCAATACCATAAAGCTGGTATCGAGGTAAGCCCCGACGAACTCTTCGACATGATTCAAGGCAAAAACCCACATCCACAGATTCGAGATGCTTTCAAAGATCCTAAAACAGGAGAATTCTCACCATCAAGCGTCATCCAATTCCTGAAAAATATGGATAGCGACGCAACTGGAAAGACAAGGACCCAGTGGTTGGTATTCGAAAAGTACCTGATGGAAGAGCGCGTTAAAGAAAAATACAACGAGATGGTCAAAAAGGGACTTTTCACCACCTCTGTTGAAGCCAAGATGCTAGCCGACTATCAATCAAAAAGCGCTAGCGTAAGATATGTAGATATGCTTTATTCATCTGTTGCCGACTCTACCTTGAAAGTTGAGGATAGCGAACTTATTGAATACTACAATGCCAACAAATCGGAGTTCGAGCAAGAAGCCTCTCGCAAACTTGAGTATGTGATTTTCGAGGTAAGCCCCTCCGCTGAGGACCGCGAAACCGCCCTCAAAGCCATCATGGATTTAAAAGGCGCCTTCGAAACATCAACTGATGATTCAAGCTTCGTGGCCTTGAATTCTGATTCACGCAGCGAAATCACCTACTTCAAAAAAGGAACCCTTTCCCCTGCCATTGATTCCATGTTTTTTGGAAGTGCCTCCACTGGAACTGTTGCTGGTCCGTATGAAGAAAACGGAACTTGGAAGTTGTCCAAGCTTGTCGCTTCTAAAAATATGCCCGACTCCATTAAAGTGAGTCATGCCTTGGTTGCATTTGTAGGAGCAGAAAGGTCAAATGCCACCCGTACCAAGGAAGAAGCCAAAGCCATGGCCGACAGCCTCTTCGATGTCATTAAAAAGGACGGAAAGGCTTATGATGATATTGCAAGGAACAAGTCGGACGATGCCACCGCATCTGCAAAGGCTGGAGATTTGGATTGGATTACCCGCTCCAGCCCAATGGATCCAAGATTTAAGGATGGCGCTTTTAACACTGCCTTGGGCACTGTTTCTTTGGTAGAATCGAACTTCGGCTTTCACCTCATTAAAGTAACTGACCAGACTGCCGCTGTTCCTCAAGCCAAAGTAGCTACTATCGACAGAAAAATCGCCCCTGGTTCGAAGACATTCCAATTGGCCTTCAGCAACGCCAACGAATTCGCGGCAAAAGCAAATACTCCGGAATTATTCGAGAAAACCATTACCGATAAAGGATACAACAAGCGCGTTGCCGATAATGTGAAAGAAGCAGATAAATTCATTGCTGGACTTGAGTCTCCCCGTGCCCTGATTCAATGGGCATACCAAAATGACAAAGGTGAAATTTCCAAAGTTTATGATTTTGGAAACCGTTATGTAGTAGCCCACTTGGCTGAAGTCAAAGAGAAAGGAGTAGCTCCCTTTGACCAAGCAAAAGAGCAGGTGAAAACGAAAGTCCTCACCGAGAAAAAAGCGGCTCAGTTCATCGACCAATTTTCGAAAGGCATCAAAGGCGGAAACATAGATCAGCTGGCTTCATCAAATAAGTTAACTGTAAAATCAGCCACTGGTGTGACATTCGCTTCCTCATACATCAATAATGTGGGTGTTGAGCCTGCATTTGTTGGAACCGTTTTCAGTACCGATCAAGGCAAGTTGTCTATGCCATTCAAAGGAGCTGTTGGAGTTTATGCCGTCGTGGTTGATAGCCTTTCCACACCTCCTACTCCTATGGATATCTCCACAGTGAAGAAACAAAGCGAAGATCAAATTGGTCAACGGTCCACTTATGAAGTGTTCAACGCTCTCAAAGAGAAAGCCAACATCACCGACAATAGAGGCAAATTCTATTGATTTTAACTTACCAAGTGTAGCACAATAAAAAAGGCATCCTTTGGATGCCTTTTTTATTTTCGATTTTCCATCTGCTCGACTCGAAACCCTACATCTGCAATTCCCTCCAAAGGGTCCTCCCTCATTGCCTGTATAAATTCAAACCTGTATCGACCAGAAACTGGAAAGTTAACCGCGCGCTTTATCAATACTGATTGGTCGTGTAAGTCGCCAACACCCGATCCTATCCATTCGCCTTCAGGTGTAGCCATCAAACATTCGATGGTATCTTTTACCAATTGTCCATTGGGAAATCGAGTGTTAACGAACAGATATAAGTTGCTATATCCATAGTTTCCCGTGTTGCGAATATTTACATAGAAATCGTAACCGGAAACCGTATCCTTGATGTCTATTTCAAAAACGGAGGGGGATTTCGAGCTCCAAGACGCGCCCTCTATCTTTTGATTTTGTTCAAAAAGCACCTTGGATCCGCAGGAGCCAAACAAAAAACAGCTAAACCCTATTGCAATTCCTAGCTTCAATTTCATTTTAACTTTCAGGGGATGTCCTTGGTGGAATTTGCCTAACCCTACCTCCTTTTGGAGCTGAGGGCGGCGCATCAACCTTGGGATTGGTTGGAGCCGGAGGTTTCGGTGGATTGGGCTGAGCGGATTGAGGCTTCGGTGGATTATTGGACTTGGTTTCCTGGGATGAACCCGGTTGTGTTCTTGGTGGTCTTGAATCTTGCCTTTGGCCTCCACTCCTTTGTTCACCTTGACGACCTGACTGCTGTCCACGCTGCCCCTGCCTCGCATTATCGTTATTCGACTTTGACTGTTCTGGTCTAGGGGCGTCTCTTCTGGGCTGATCACTCACGGGTTTATTCAAAGCTAAAGGAGGGTTGGATGTACCCTGTTCTCTCCTATCGCCACCTTGCTTCTTATTCTTATTCTTTTTCTTCTTTTTCTTCTTATCCATCATTCGGGTCAGACTATCTTGTCCAACCACATCAGCATAATCAACCGGCTTCTCTACCTCCTCATATTCGACAAATGAACCAAGGTCGGTAGGCTTTTCTCCTGACTTGTTCATTTGAATGATTTCCTTAACACGATCAACAGATAAGGCTATCCAATTATCAGACCCTGCTGAAGCCTCTCGATCATCATAACCGAACCACATAATGCGTTTGAGTATGTCCGTCTTGCGATGAGATGCAGGACTTTTCTGAGTTTGCAATACGGTTGATGCATCTGGAATATCCTTGATGGCTTCCATATAACTATCCAACTCATAATTCAGGCAGCATTTAAGCTTACCACATTGTCCAGCGAGCTTTATGGGATTCAAGGAGAGATTCTGGTATCTGGCAGCACTTGTAGAGACAATCTTAAAATCGGTCAACCATGTAGAGCAACACAACTCTCTACCACATGAACCTATACCACCCAAACGACTGGCTTCTTGTCTCATACCGATTTGCCTCATTTCAACCCGGACCTTGAATTCATCTGCAAGTCGCTTTATCAACTCTCGGAAATCTACCCTTTCATCGGCAGTGTAATAGAAAGTGGCCTTTTTACCATCGCCCTGATATTCCACATCACTAAGCTTCATTTTCAAATTCAACCGTAGAGCGATGGATCTGGCCTTGTGCATGGTCTCATGCTCCGTTGACTTTACAGACTGCCACTTCTCAATATCGGCTGGTTTTGCAATCCTATATAGTGCTTTGATCTGATCCGAGTTCTCGGTTAATTCATGCGCCTTTAATTGCAGCCTAACCAACTCTCCTGCTAGGGAAACTTCGCCAATGTCGTGGCCGGGATTGCCCTCTACGGCTACAATATCGCCTGTTTTTAAATCTAGGTTCTCGGTATTCCGAAAAAACTCTTTGCGACTTCCCTTGAAACGGACCTCAACGATGTTAAAAGGCTTATATCCATCGGGCAATACCATGTCCGATAGCCAATTATATACATTTAGCTTGTTACAACCACTTGTTCCACAAGTGCCATTATTGTTGCACCCTGGGGATGATTGACCGTCTGAAGTAGAGCATGAACTGCAACCCATAGCTTTTGAAAATATGACAGGCCTGATCAGGAAGTCCTGGGATTCAGGAGCATGTTCATTTTGAAAGACAAATCTAGCAATAATAAACGGGTATTGGCATTTCTCTCTACAGAGTAGGTCGCTTTGGATAACAATTCAGATATCTGCTCGACATTACCCACATGAATAAAACGGCTGAACTTACCAAAACCAGGCACAACAGAGTCGTCGAATCGAACCAATTGGCCTGCGCCAGCTGATGCAAGCATACATTCCCTGGCGGCATCGGAACAGAAAGAAAAAAACCTCTTCATGAATTCTTTACCCATCTTACCCGTTTCATCAATCCATATATTCAGATCGCTCCAAGCGTACTTATCATCTTTGGCAAAAAAAGGATTGTAGCATAAACGCATCCAATGCATAAACTCTGATTCCATACCACCAGATTTGCCATTAGAGAGGTCATGAGCCATGCGGATTGCGTCGCTAGTTTGTCCGGCAGAAATCCTGGAAATTCTTTCAGCTTGCTCCTGACTTAGAGTGAACATCGATGACAAAATCATGGATAGTTCCTTTAAATTGGGTCTAGGAACTCGAACCAACTGGGTTCGTGACAAAATGGTAGGTAAAAGCTGATCCCTATCCTCCGTAACCAGCAGAAAGACCGAACCCGGAGGCGGCTCTTCCAGAGTCTTCAATAGTTTATTTGAAGTCTCCTTACGCATTTTTTCAGGCATCCACATGATCAAAACCTTCCGGATCGATTCAAAAGATTTGAGACTCATCTTCCTCACAATATCATTGGCCTCCTCTGCGGAGATAAATCCCTGTTTGCTATCCACGCCAAGATGCTCGTACCAATCATCCAATCCCAAATGAGGATTTTCAAGAACAGCCTCTCTCCATTGCATCATGAAATCGGAGCTTTTAGGCTTTTCCTTGACTTTAGTGGTGGTGACTACAGGAAAGCTGAAATGAAGGTCTGGGTGAACCAGTTTATCATTTTTGAGGCAGGCGGGACATTGGCCACATGAATCGGTTTCCGATTTATTCTCACACATGAGGAAAGAGGCATAAGCCAGGGCCAATTTGAGACCATGGCTACCAACTACACCACTAAAAAGCTGTGCATGACTCACTCGATCCTCCAATACGGAGGAAATGAGTCTGGACTTAACATCCTGCAGGCCAATAATCTCGGAAAATCTCATATGCACTTTGATACAAAAATAACCACCGCCGAGCAGAAAAAAGCACTCCAAAGTGGTTCAAACCCTAATTTTGCGCATATGAAAACTGTCAACGATTTCAACTTCAGTAACAAGAAGGTTTTGGTCAGAGTAGATTTTAATGTACCTCTGGACAAAGCCTCATTTGTGGTAACCGATTCAACGCGAATCAAGGCTGCGATGCGAACCATTAACAAGATACTGTCTGATGGAGGTGCCGTCATCTTAATGTCCCATTTAGGAAGACCCAAAGAAGGTCCAGCCGAGAAATATTCACTTAAACATATTATCCCAGTTCTATCAGAATTACTGGGACAAAAAGTTTATTTCTCTAACGATTGTATTGGACAAGAGCCGGAACAAAAAGCTGCAGAGTTAAAATCTGGCGAGGTACTTTTACTGGAGAACCTGAGGTTTTACAAGGAAGAGGAAAAAGGAGATATGGAGTTCTCAAAAAAGTTAGCTTCACTTGGAACCTTCTATGTAAATGATGCTTTCGGTACTGCCCATAGGAGACACGCCTCAACTGCAGTTGTTGCCGAACTGTTCCCTGGTAACAGGTGCGCTGGCTTTCTGATGTCGGATGAAATTGAAAATGCTGAGAAAGTGTTAGGTGCAGCCAGAAGACCATACACGGCTATCACAGGTGGAGCCAAGGTGTCTGACAAGATTCTGATCATTGAGCAATTACTCAACCGAGTTGATAACCTCATCATCGGAGGAGGGATGGCCTATACATTTTACAAAGCAATGGGAGGTAAAATAGGATCATCCCTTTGTGAGGATGATCGAATTCAAAACGCCCTTGATATCATCAAAATAGCGAAGGAAAAAGGGGTCAACCTAATTTTACCAATTGATTCTACCATTGCCGATTCATTCAGCAATGATGCCAACATCAAAACATGTTCGTCGAACGAGATTCCTGAAGGGTGGTCAGGACTTGACATTGGACCAGAGGCTGCAAAAATATTCAGTGATGCGATTTCCAGTTCCGCCACCATACTATGGAACGGTCCGATGGGTGTATTTGAAATGTCGAATTTCGAACGAGGTACTCGCAGTGTGGCAGAGGCCGTTGCCAAGGCTACTAAGAATGGAGCTTATTCGCTGATAGGTGGAGGTGACAGTGCAGCAGCCGTTAACAAATTCGGTTTTGCCGAGGATGTTTCTTATGTGTCAACCGGTGGTGGCGCTCTATTGGAATTCCTTGAAGGGAAAAAACTTCCTGGCGTAGAAATGCTACTTGTCGACTGATTCCTGACCTCCCAGATTTTCGTTCAATTCATCCTTCACATCCTGTATAACAGGTGTTATAAAAGAGGATGATTTCAACATGTAAGGGTATAGCAACGACTCGTTCCTCGACTTTTCAGGAATGACATCCAATTTACCCTCAAAAGGCTTTAACAGCCAAAAAACAACAGATACAGCAATCGCAAATTTGAAAATTCCGAGCACAGCTCCTGCCACTTTGTTGATTACATTGAGAGATGTGATTTTCAACACAGCCTCCATTAATCGTGCATAGAAAATAAAAATAAGCAAAATGGCGGCAACCACAACCAAGAAGGAAACGACATGCAATACAACTGCATCGGCATCTGTAATTTTCTTCAACAAACCATATATGAGATCGGAGCATTTAAAGCCGAGATATATCCCTACAACCAAGCCCAAAATCATGGCAACTTCGTAAATCAAACCCTTTTTGAAACCAGCGTAGGCTCCATACAAAAGCGGGACGCATATTATAGCATCAAAAAAATTCATCTGTTAAATTCAAATTTTCCCATGTATGACAAGGCGTATCCATTGGATGAAGCCATCTGGTTTAAAGAATTGATCATTGTTCTTTCAAAGTTCTGAGACTTGCTTATACCTCTCTCATCCAACATCCGATTGATCTGATCTTGACGGTCGAGTGGCAGGTGGTTTCTCAGCCGGGCAAGTATATCTTTACGCGTGTCTCTTAATTTGGAAATATGTGTCGCAAAAACATCTTCGTTTACATTTTTCAATGAGTCCGGCTGTTGGGATAGAGATTTATTAGGTAAGCTTTTATTGATTCGAAAGTAATCAACCATATCCCAATCGAATTGGCGGTATTGATACAAGTTGGATATTTTAAAATAGAGCCTCGATTCATAAGACATCATACTGGATTCATTGGCTTTTTGATCTGCCAATGTCATCATCTTTAACCTATCTTCTCCATTCCTTCCATAGGGAGCATAGGTGGAGGTAAGTGCTTTAGAAAGACGGAGCAGTTCAGATGTATCATTCGAGGTCAGTAAAACAGGAGGTCTACGATGTATAAATATGTCGTATGGCTTTCCACCGGTCAGTTTGGCAATAGTTCTCCAACCAACCTCCTCCTCCGGAATGCTTCGGGTCGTACGGCAGTACATAGTATTCACTACGATTCCCTCCTTAACTGCCATTTCGCATGCATCCAAATAGTTCATTGGACCTAGATCCACTCTACCATTACCAATTAGATAAATGACTTTAATCGCATCCGATGACTCACTCCATCTCAAACTCTTGATGCATGTCCTGAGTGCCATACCCACCATTTGATCACCCTTTTCAATGTAGGGCTGCATTTTAAAAAGCTCATTGCTTAAAAAATCGTAATCATCTGTGAGCCCTGTAATCACTTTGACATACCCCGTTTTGGCACCAAAACTGGGTCTTGAGAACCCTACTACAGCTATCCGGAGCTTGGGTGTTGGTTTGTAATTGTTAACCTGATTAACTACTTCCCAAATTCGATCCCTGATGTCATCTAAAATACCATTTGAACTTCCAGATAGGTCAACGCAAATGGCAACATCCATTGTTCTTACCGTCTCCTGATTCGCCAAATGAAAATTGAATGGAGTCAGGGATAGAACCAAAAAAAGAATTGAAACCTTTAGCTTCATCGAACTCATTTGAATTTCTGTTGGATTTGATGATTGCACCAAATCAACTCTAACAAAATTAGGAACGATGACCCGCCCCCTTGCATAACCTTCTTATATTTGTTAACACTATGGATTTGAAAAGTATAGATGAAATCCGGCAGCAATGGAATGTCGTATTGAAGAAAATAGAGGATCAATTTGGGGTAGATCCCGATCTGCAAGGGGTGTTGTTTATCATTGGCGTGCAGGAATTAGGACAAGGATCGAGGTCTTTTTCGAAAAATGAAAAACAGGATTTAATGCATATTGCCACCTGTAGGCTCTTGAGCTACTATGGATACTACATTTTGAAAGGACAAGACGAGGAAGGCTGGCCACATTGGGAATTGGTAGAGAAAATACCAAACCTTTCGCTGAAGGAACAGGATATAATACTTAAAAAATCTGTTATCAGATACTTTAAGGAAAATAATTTTATCTGATAATCAATGATTTAGTTACCTTTTTTGATTGCTCAAGCCTTATAAAATCTCTTGCGGATAAGGTTCCTTTTTCTGCTTCAACTATTAAAACGCTTTCCAATTCAAAAGAAAAATAGGCCTGACCAAACTCATCCGTAAGCTGAGTTTGATTCACGGAAGCTTGAACTCCATTCACGGGATTGGTTACACTGTCTTGGCGAAGCACCACTGTTGCACTAGTAATTCTGGCGCCCAAGCTATCTGTAACAATCACAACCGCTTCTGCGGGCCCCTCTTTCTTGCAAGAGGTGGTCGATAAACCAGCAGCTGATAAGAAGGCTGCAACAAGCAATAGGGTTCTCATTTCAGGGATTATAATTTCTTAAGTTTGCGTTGCAATTGAGTCAAAGTTAATTCATTTCCCATAAACAACCAAAAAGACCAACATGAAAAAGTACCTCTTTTTTCTTTGGACCGTGGCTATTGCCGGTTGTGGCACCACCAGTAAATCTGTAAAACCTCAAGCCGAAGCACCAAAAAACACCGTGCTCATAGCCACCGATTTTGGTGAAATCAAAATAAAGCTATACGATGAAACCCCACTGCATAAGGACAATTTCATAAAACTTGTACAAAGTGGTTTTTACGATGATTTATTGTTTCACAGAGTCATCAAAGGCTTTATGATACAAGGTGGTGATCCGCTATCAAAAACAGCTGGACCTGATGTAGCCCTTGGAGGAGGTGGTGGTGATATGGCGCGGATTCCAGCCGAGTTCAAACCAAACTTGCATCACAAAAAAGGTGTTTTGGCAGCCGCTCGTGATGGTAATGCAGAGAAAGCATCCAGCGCATGTCAATTCTATATTGTTCAAGGCAAAACCTACTCGGATGCTGAGTTGGATGGAATGCAATCGCGACTTGGAATCACTTACACAGAACAACAGCGAAATGATTACAAGACCATCGGGGGCACCCCATTCTTAGACATGAACTACACTGTTTTCGGGGAAGTGGTGGAAGGCATCCAAGTTGTGGACAGCATTGCGGCGGTTGCAACCCGAAAAGATAAAGGCGATAGGCCTGTTTCCGATGTGAAAATGCGAATTCGCATGGTCAAATAATCATCAGAACACCTAAATCAAACTCGAAACTGGAAATGGAAACAGGAAAATTGCTTGAGGAAGCCTTGAGTTTCCACGCAGAGAGCAAAGAACAGTTGGAAGCCTTCAAGTCCAGGTTTCTAGGTAAAAAGGGGGTTCTAACCGAACTCTTCGCGCAAATGAAAACGGTTGGTGCAGAAGATCGGAAAGAGTTTGGTCAGAAAGTAAATGCTATCAAACAGGCCGCTGAGGAAAAAATCTCACACTATGTTGCTGTTTTTGAGAACAGCGAGTCGAACACCGTATCTGACACTGACCTGAGCCTACCTGGTCAGTTTTATCCTTTGGGGTCAATGCACCCGGTAAGCAAGGTGCGCCGTCAAATACTGGAGATTTTCTCGCGCATCGGATTCACTATTGCAGAAGGACCGGAGATCGAAGATGATTGGCATAATTTCAGTGCTTTGAATTTCCCTCCAGAGCATCCTGCCAGAGATATGCAGGATACATTTTTCATGGAAGGAGAAGGACAATTCGCATTGCGCACACACACATCTTCCGTGCAAGTGCGTATCATGGAAAATGGAAAACCACCCATTCGAATCACGGCACCGGGCAGAGTCTATCGCAATGAAGCCATATCTGCTAGAGCCCACTGCCTATTTCACCAAGTAGAAGGACTTTACATAGACAAAAATGTGTCGTTTGCCGATTTGAAGCAGACCTTGCTGTATTTCGCTAAAGAGATGTTCGGTGCTGATACAAAAATTAGGCTGAGACCCTCCTATTTTCCATTCACAGAGCCCTCCGCCGAGATGGATGTATCGTGCAACATTTGTTCGGGTAAAGGTTGCAATATTTGCAAGGGAACAGGCTGGTTGGAAATAATGGGGTGCGGCATGGTAGATCCACAAGTACTAACCAATTGTGGAATAGATCCCCAGCATTACTCAGGATATGCCTTCGGAATGGGTGTTGAACGCATTACCATGCTCAAATACTCCATCAAAGACCTTAGACTGTTTTTCGAAAACGACATCAAATTCCTGGAGCAATTCAGGTGAAGACTCATCATCTTAGAACAAACATCCTATAGCTGTCTAGTTTCACCAACACAAACAGCAAGATAGTAAATGCCCAAAGTGATGACCCTCCATAACTCATAAATGGAAGCGGAATTCCAATGACAGGCAGCAATCCGATGGTCATACCGATGTTAACCATGAGATGCATGAAAATTATAGAAGCTACACCGTAAGCGTAAATCCTGGTGAAATTCGACTTCTGTCTTTCGGCCACGGTAATAATTCGATAAATCAATGCCGTAAAAAGTCCAATAACCACAAAGGCTCCGAAAAAACCCCACTCCTCCCCTACCGTACAAAAAATAAAATCAGTGCTTTGCTCAGGCACGAAGTCGAATTTGGTTTGGGTGCCATTTAGATATCCTTTTCCAAAAAATCCGCCAGAGCCAATTGCGATTAGACTTTGGTTCACATTGTATCCTGCACCCTTCAAATCGGTTTCCTTTCCCAACAAAACATTAATCCTTTGCTTCTGATGAGGTTCAAGCACTTCATTAAAAAAGAAATCGACACTGAATACGGCTCCAGCTGCTATTGAGAAAATGAAAAACAATGTAATGATGTTTCTCTTAGTGCGTCGAACAAGTAGCAGCGCAATGAGGGTGAATCCAAGAAGCACAGTAATGATGGTAAATTTATCAATCATCAATGCCAAAACAAACAATAGGGCAGAAACAAAACCGATAATCAGCACATTTTGGGACAACCCTTCTCTGTAAAGTACGAATACAAATGAGCAAAATACCAGAGCTGATCCAGTGTCGTTCTGAAGAAGTATCATAGCCATTGGAATTAGTATAATCACGCCGGCAATGAATTTGGTGCGAACCTCCCTCATTTCGATATTGACTGCGCTCAAGAATCTAGCCAAGGCTAGTGCCGTTGCCATTTTGGTAAACTCGGCAGGCTGCAGCCTGAACGAACCAATCTCAAACCAGGATTTTGACCCAGCCACCTCCTTGCCAAAAACAAGTACGGCGACAAGCAACAACAACGACAAAACATATCCTGGTATGGCAAATGCTTCGTAGAATTTACTGTCTATGATAAGGATGAAAATCGCAATGACAATAGATGTAAGTATCCAAATCAGCTGTTTTCCATAATTCTGAGACAAGTCAAAAATACTGCTGTGATCTTCATTGTATACTGCCGAGTAGATGTTCAGCCAACCGATGAGTGCCAATGCCATATAGATACCCACCAACATCCAATCTATGTTCTCAAATATGCTTCGTTGCTGTCTCATAGCTGTAGTATCGGCTTCAATCTGCAGAGGCTGTATCCCGCTTGGCTGCTACATGTCCAGGCATAAGATTGCTATTTACCATACGATCATAAAGATCGGGTCTAGAAATGCTGTCGGTTAGGTATTTTTCCATCATCAAGCTTCCCATTGGTGCTGCCCACTCACCACCCCAGCCGGCGTTTTCAACCATTATTGCGATAGCGATTCTTGGGTTTTCGCGAGGTGCAAATGCTACAAACAAGGAATGGTCTTTTCCGTGAGGGTTTTGAGCTGTACCGGTTTTTCCACAAATGGCAACATTTCCAAACTTGGCAACCTTGGCTGTTCCTGCTTCCACCACCATTTGCATACCTTGATGTACCACTTCAAAATGAGAGGGATCAATCAATGTCTTCTGCTTTTGATACAAACCACGGGTCCTGTTGGCCTTTCCACCGATTTTACGCACCATGTGGGGAATGTAATAATAACCTTTGTTGGCAATGGCACAAATGATATTGGCCATCTGGAGTGGCGTTACTCCTAACTCACCTTGACCTATGCCCAATGAATATATAGTGGAAGCCCTCCATCGACCTTTGCCATAATACTTATCATAAAACTCTACCGAAGGTACCAGCCCTTTAAGTTCATGGGGTAGATCCACACCGATCTTTCTGCCGATGCCAAATGCTAGTACATGATCCCTCCATCTACGATAACCGGCTTCGCTGTTTCCAAACTTCTTCGCATCAACCACGGCTCGGAATGAATTACAGAAATATGGATTGCAGGAATACTGTATAGCCCCCTCCAATGCCACATCGGGGTGTGGATGGCATTTAACCGATTTGGAACCGACAACAAAAGAGTGATTGAAAGTGGTTCCGTTGTGAATCAAGCCCTCTTGGAGTGCGATTAAAGCGTTTACCAACTTGAAGGTGGAACCGGGAGGGTAGTAGGCTTGAGTAGCCCTATTGAACAATGGCTTTGTCGGATCTTTCAAGAGCCGCGCATAGTTGTTCGACCTTGTTCTTCCAACCATTAGATTGGGATCATAGGATGGCTTGGTTACCAAAGCGAGTATTTCACCAGTTGCTGGTTCAATAGCAACTATGCTTCCAACCTTATCCTTAAGTAGCATCTCACCCAATTGCTGTAGCTCCAAATCCAAAGTCACTTCCAAATTCTGGCCCGCAACAGGCAAGGTATCATAACGACCCTCTGCAAAGCTGCCCTTCTCCCTATTGTGAACATCAACCATAACAACCCGCACACCGCGCCTTCCCCTCAGTTCTTCTTCATAAGATTTCTCCAATCCCGAAATGCCCACATAATCGCCTTGTTTGTAATAGGTGTTGGATTGCAAAAGCTTATCATCTGCTTCTCCAATGTATCCCAGCGAATGGGCGGAAACAAGTTCGGGATACCTACGAAGAGTTCTGGGCTGAACGAAAAAACCCTTGTATTTGTAGAGCCTTTCCTGCAATACTGCATATGTGGCGGCGGAAATCTGTTTTTCAAATACGGATGCCTTTACCCTAGAGTATTTCTTTGCTTTGGTCATCTTCTTTTGGAAATCCTCCTTGGTGATTCCGAGCAGCGCACAGAATGATAATGTGTCGATATCCTTAACTTGCCGTGGTGTTACCATTACATCGTAAACAGCTTCGTTGTAGACCAAAAGCTTGCCATTGCGATCGTAAACAAGGCCGCGTGCTGGGTAATCGGTGATGGTACGCAAGACATTGTTGTTTGCCGATAGCTTGTATCGATCCTCTACCACTTGTATATAAAAAATCCGAACAAGGAATATAATGGAGACCGTGGTAACAATACCAAGAAAAACATATTGGTGACCGGTTCTCTGCTTCATTTTTTCATAGCGGACTTATCCGTGAGAAACTGAAAGATGACAATTAGAAATACGGTCATAACCGAGCTTAGAAATACCCTGGCGATGGTTGGTAAAAATTCAGAAATCCTGAAAACCTCAATCAGGAATAGCATGAGGTGGTGCAGAAAAACCAATATTGACGCGTATAAAATGAACCAATTCAACCCAAACTCTCGAATGGATGGAGATGACTCGGTTTCATAACCTTCCCGAGGTGCCATGAATTTCAGAATAGTAGGTCGAAGATAGGCGAGGAAGACGGAAGACGCAGCATGCATTCCTCCTGAGTTGGAGAACATATCTATGACCAAGCCCATCACAAATGCGATCAGTAAAAGTGCCGGACCTGGAATGCGGACTGGAAGCACAAGAAGAAACAGAACATAAACGAATGGATTTATGTATCCGCCAAGGTTGACATTGTTAAATAGGGCAACTTGCACGATCAAAAGCGTGAAAAACAAAAGTGTATTCCTAATCAAATCAGTTATCATCCGCTAACGAGGTTTCCTGCTCTAGTTTTCGCTGTTCTTCTTTAAGCAGGTTTTTGACAATGTATACATGCGACAAACGGGCGAAATCCGTCGAAAGACGAATATCAATGTTATAGAAATTAGCCTCCGCCTTCAACTCATACCCCAAAACGGTACCTACGGGAACTCCTTCCGGGAAAACCGTAGAAAATACGGTGGTCACCAATGTGTCGCCTTTTTTGAAACGAACATGCTTTGCGATTTCAAGTAATTCAGCTTCCCTGCTATTATCACCGTCCCAAACGACCGATCCGAAATAATTGTTTTTTGCAAATCGAGCGCTCACCCTACTGTTCTTATGAAGTATAGACATAACAGTGGAATAATGTTCTGAAACATCTTTGACAATACCTACAACCCCATCACTCGATATTACCCCCATATCGGGTTCCACTCCATGTATCCTGCCCTTATCGAGGGTTATGTAATTATTCCTTCGATTCACCGTACTATTAACAACCCTTGCCGTCATGTAGGTGTATTGCTGAAGACGAGAAGAATCCTTTACAGTAGTGTCCGAAGCTGTAAGCGAGTAAAAATTGGAGGCTAACTTACTTTTCAATTCGGCATTTTCACGAGCGAGGCTTGCATTGGTCTCTTTAAGGTTGAGGTACTCGGAGAAATAATTGACGGTAACCAAAACAGAGGCAACAACCCTATTGGCTGAATTGAACACATAAACTTGTTGAAACCTGTTGTTGGCAACCACCAAATACATGCTCAATGACCAAAGAAAAAGGAAAAGAAGCGTGAAGTTATTCCTCCAAAGCAGTTGAAAAAGCCTTTTCATAGCACTGGTGCCTGACGTCAGCTACCGTAGTCTGCGGTAAGGCTTTACGCCATGCTTTTCTAGGGAATTAAGAATTTGAAACGGTCGATGTTTTTCAATGCAATACCGGTACCACGAACTACGGCTCTTAAGGGGTCCTCGGCGATATGAACGGGCAATTTGGTTTTCATCGAAATCCTCTTGTCAAGACCACGCAACAAAGCACCCCCGCCAGTCAAATAAATACCCGTACGGTAAATATCGGCCGACAATTCAGGAGGTGTCATTTCCAAAGCCTTCAAAATAGCCTCTTCAATTTTGGAAATGGACTTGTCGAGGGCATGAGCTATCTCGGAATAGGAGACCGTAATTTCCTTGGGGATACCTGTCATCAAATCGCGACCATGGACAGCAAAGTCAGGTGGAGGATTGTCCAATTCGGGGAGAGCAGATCCTGCTTCGATTTTGATTTTCTCTGCCGAACGCTCACCTATCAAAATATTGTGCTGTCGTCTCATGTAATCCCAAATATCTGTGGTAAATCCGTCACCGGCTACTCGAATGGATTGATCGCAAACAATTCCTCCTAGCGCTATTACAGCAATCTCGCTAGTACCACCACCGATATCAATTACCATGTTACCCATGGGCTCCTCCACATCAATCCCGATACCAATTGCAGCGGCCATGGGCTCGTGGATGAGATAAACCTCTTTACCGCCTGCATGCTCTGCTGAATCCCTGACTGCACGCTTCTCAACTTCGGTGATACCGGATGGAATACAAATCACCATCTTTAGTGATGGACTAAAAAGCCTACGACCCGGATTGATCATTTTGATCATACCACGAATCATGTGCTCCGCCGCATCAAAGTCCGCAATAACGCCGTCTTTTAGCGGACGAATTGTTTTGATGTTCTCGTGCGTTTTGCCATGCATCATCATGGCTTGTTTTCCTACGGCAAGCACCTTGCCAGACATTCTATCGATGGCAACAATGGATGGTTCATCAACCACCACTTTGTCATTTGCTATGATGAGCGTATTGGCTGTGCCGAGATCGATAGCTATTTCTTGGGTAAGGAAGTCAAATAGTCCCATTTCGTGTGCTTGCGGATTTAAATTTTGAGAACAGCTCTCCGGTGTAAAGATAATGAAGTGGTAATTGAATTAGCACCATCAAAAAGAGCAAAATTCAATGCTTGAAATGCCTAAATCCAGTGGTCACCATAACCAGCCCAAGCGAGTCGCACATATCTATCGAATCCTGATCCTTGACCGAACCACCAGGCTGAATAACTGCCTTGATTCCGGCTTTACCGGCAATTTCGACGCAATCTGGGAAAGGAAAAAAAGCATCAGATGCCATGGCCGAACCCTCCAACTCCAATCCAAAACGCTTCGCTTTTTCAATGGCTTGATTCAATGCATCCACTCTAGAGGTTTGACCCACACCTGCCGCCAGCAACCTGTTGCCTTTCACTATAACGATAGTGTTTGACCTGCTGTGTTTAACTATCCGGTTGGCGAAAAGCATGTCAAGCACTTGATCAGGAGTGGGCTTTTGCCTTGTAACCACCTTCAAGTCAGACTCCATCTCCTGTTTTTCATCTCGAGTTTGCCAGAGTAATCCATTTAGTACTGTACGAACCATTCCTTCAGGTTTTGGTATTGATTTAAGGACCAGTATTATACGATTTTTTTTTGCTTTGAGAATCTCAAGTGCTTGCTCCGAAAAGGCGGGGGCAATTAAAACCTCAAAGAATAGTTTTCCGATCTCTGAAGCCAGATCGGCCTCAATTTTTGAGGTAAAAATGATGATGCCACCGAAAGCGGAAACCGGATCTGCATCCAAGGCGTTTTTCCAATTTTCAGCCGGATTAGATCCACTTGCAACGCCGCAAGCGTTATTGTGCTTGATAACTGCAGCCATAGGTTGATCAAACTCCCCAGCCAGATTGATTGCAGCATCAATGTCCAATAGATTATTGTAAGACAACTCTTTACCAGACAGCTGCTCCACAACCTCATCCAGTTTGCCGTAAAACACTCCTTTTTGGTGTGGATTTTCGCCATATCGAAGGTTAAAACCAGCGCCCTGTGGCCATTCCAACCCATTGCGCTCACCAGTAAGAGTCCAATGACCAATCAACCTATCATAATTAGCAGTAGTCTCAAAAGCCTTGGCCGCTAGTTCTCGCCTGAAATCCAGATCAAGTGAACCTAAACCAAGTTGCATCTTATCGATAACGGATGGGTATTGCTTATAGGATGACACCACCGAAACGAACCTGAAATTCTTCGCGGCGGCCCTCAATAAAGAAACCCCTCCAATATCGATTTTCTCAATGATTTCGGATTCCGTTCCACCAGCATACAGTGTGTCGGAGAAAGGATAGAGATCAACCACCACCAGGTCAATTGAAGGAATCTCATGGATGTTGCACTCAGCGATATCGGAATCCAAGTTGCGGCGATTCAAAATTCCACCAAACACCTTGGGATGCAGTGTCTTTACCCTGCCATCCAATATCGAGGGGAAGCCCGTTAGATCCTCAACCGAACGAACCGGTAACCCCAATTCATGGATAAAACGCAAGGTGCCGCCGGTGGCCAGTAATTGAACCCCTTGTTGGTTCAAAAATCTGACTAGCTCCTCCAAACCAGTTTTATGATAGACTGAAATTAGTGCAGTTTTAATTGGAAGTTGAGATGATGACATGATTGTGAATTTACGAGGGAGCACAAAATTAACCAATGCCAAACCATCACTTCTCGGTTATGAGCATGTGTTGACAAAAATTATAGGAAAAACAAGTTGTCCGTTTTGTGGTTATTCAATGATTACTTTTGAAGCAAGTCAAATTATATCAATTCGCCGAACAGCATGCTACTTTACTGGAAACTGGTTCGTGAAAGTGTGATATTCGCTTTCCAAGCCTTGTCAGCCAACAGGCTTCGAACGGTGCTTTCCCTATTGGGTATAACCATCGGCATTTTCACAATAATCATCGTTTTTACCGTGGTGGATTCCCTGGAAAAGAATGTACGAAGCAGTGTGGAATCTCTTGGCGACAATGTGGTTTATGTTCAAAAATGGCCTTGGGCATTCAACTCTGACTACCCTTGGTGGAAATACTGGCAGCGCCCAAGTCCAAAATATAAGGAAATGGAACTTTTACGAGAACGATGCACTGCTGCACAATCGATGTGTTTCGAAATCAACATCTCTGGAAAAACCATTCGCCACCAATCATCATCCGTCGAGAATGCCGGCATTACAGCAGTTTCTCATGATTACAACCTCATCAAGTCATTCGAACTTGAAGAAGGCCGCTATTTCTCCGATCAGGAATCCAAGAGCGGCCGCAATGTTGTCCTGATTGGTCATGCATTGAAGCTCTCCTTGTTTGGAGATGAAGAGGCATTGGGTAAAACCATTCAGGTTGATGGTAAAAAGCTTGAGGTGATAGGTGTTTTTAAGAAAGAGGGAAGCAGCATCATTGACATGGGAAGTTTGGATAACTCTATGCTTTTAACCCTCAATTTCGTGCGTAATTTGGTCAGGGTCGACTCAGACAATCTTCGTCCATCCATTCAAGTTAAAGGAAAGCCTGGTGTTTCCAACGAGGAGCTGATAGACGAGTTGAGAGGAGGCATGAGATCCATTCGACAACTCAGACCAATGGAGGAGGATGACTTCGCATTGAATGAGTCCAAGCTTCTTTCGAACCAAGTTGGAAACCTCTTCGGAGTCATTGGCTTGGCCGGTTGGATTATCGGTGGCTTCTCCATCCTCGTTGGTGGTTTCGGAATAGCCAATATCATGTTTGTTTCTGTCAGGGAGCGAACCAATCAGATTGGAATTCAAAAATCGCTAGGTGCCAAAAATTATTTCATTCTAGTACAATTTCTATCAGAGGCGGTTACCTTGAGTTTGATCGGAGGCGCCATGGGCCTTGCCATTGTATTTTTGATGACGACAGCCGCTTCAGCCGCCATAGATTTCGATCTGACCCTTTCTATTGCCAATATCCTCAAGGGGCTAGGCATTTCGGCTATAATTGGAATCATTTCCGGGTTTGTACCCGCCTACACTGCCTCCCGCCTAGATCCGGTGGAAGCCATACGCTCCAACGGCTAACCAGAACCTGTTCAAGTAAACATACCTGTAAGCTCCTTAATCCTTTTCTCCACCAACATCAAAGGAGAAGCAATAGCGTTGACATATTGAAAGTTGCCCTCCCTTGAATTGTTTATGGATAATTGCACTGGACTAGCTTCGCTTTGAATGGCATTGGCCTTGAATAAACCGGTGGATTCATCATAGAATAAATAGGGTGCTCCAGAGGAACCAAAACGGAAATACCCTCTTATCAGGTAACGAAACCCCTCCAAAATATAATTGCCTCCAATGCGGTCGAAAAACATCTGATGTTGATCTAAGTACCCTTCTATGGTGGCTTTATTCAATAATCTGCCCAAGAATCCGCTCGGAGAACTTTGAAGGCAAAACACATCTGTATTGCGATCATCTAGAATTGAAAAATCCAAATCTACCGAAGGAAGATAATCCTTGGCATCAAGCACCTCTGGCGCCAATCGGTACAAGGCAATATCGGCATCATAAAAGGCCTCAACCAAATCCAATTGCAATAGGTATGTGTGTCTTTGAATAGCTCCCTCATAGAACCTGGAATGCTCTGGAATTAAATCCCCTATTGCGGGGTTTCCGTAAAAGGAATCCTCTTTGAACTGCACAATTAAATGCGGCTTACAAACCCCTTTATTACCCAAGGATACCCATCGATTGTCAAAACCCGAAGAACGGAATGTCTCTGTTAATCCGCCTACAAGAGACTGGTCCTGGATTTCCAAATACCTATAATTGCCAGAATCATCAGGCAAATAACACCTTTGAAAATGGGCGGCCTGTGATTCACTCAACAAAGGCAACAGCTGATCTCTAAAAACTTCCTCAGGAATGCCACGCAGCAAGGAACACTCAGTTCGTAGATTATGAGCAACAGACAAAATATATCCGCCACCAATATGAAATGCGATGATGTTATTGTCGAAATGTCGTTTGCGTGGGTTGTGAGCCCCAAATACCCACATGATTCGAAATAAGGGAGAATGCTGTTCGGAAACTATTGAACGAAAAAATGGCTGCTTGTCATTCATGCGGTATATTTTAGAACACAAAAGTGTAGCATTTTTGCTAAAAGCGCTGAAAAACAAAGTTTTTTATCAAAAAAATACCAAATGAGCCGAGACCTGTTTTTAAGTGTAAAACCTTTGAAAAATTTCGTTGTTTAGACTAACTTAGCCAAGTACAACAATAAGCCAGAACCTAACCACAAGACGCTCGAGAATCTATTCATGAAAAAGAAAATTCTAGTGTTGTCGGGACTTCTGGTCGCCGTTTTATTTTTAAGCAATTTCACCGTCCGCATGGACGCTGCCAAGCCTTTCCATACCGCGGAAGAACTGGAGACTTTTCATCAAATGGCCTCCACCCCACTTGGTCCAGGCGAATATTTCCTACCCTCAACTAGCTGCAAAGGATGTCATGGTTACGACACACTGATGCAAGCTAATATCGATGAGAACGGCAATGATGTGAATTTGTTTGATCGTTGGGAAGGCAGTATGATGGCTTTTAGTGCTAAAGATCCACTGTGGAGAGCCAAAGTGAGCCATGAATCGTTGGTGAACCCCGCCCACAGTAATGCTCTTGAGACCAAATGCACATCTTGTCATGCACCAATGGGTCATTACGATGCCATATACGGAGGAGCAACCCATTATACACTTGCTGACTTGGTCAATGACACTTTAGGTTTGGATGGCGTGTCGTGCGCCAGTTGTCATACCATTTCACCCAATGTGGGAGGAACTTTCTCGGGAGAAATCCCATTCGATACAACAAGACAGATTTATGGTCCGTTTCCTGGACCTTTTGCAGGACCCATGCAGCTTTATGAAGGGTATACTCCGGTATATAGTCCCCACATGGATGAGTCATCGGTCTGCTCCCCTTGTCATACACTGATCACCCAAACCGTTGACTTGGCTGGAAATTATACCGGAGCTGATTTCGTTGAACAGGCTACCTACCACGAGTATTTGAACTCCAGCTACGCAGGTACCTCCACCACCTGCCAAAGCTGCCACATGCCCCGACTTAGCGATGCTATTGTGATTGCCAACGGTTACATTACCCTTCAACCTCGATTCCCATTCAACCAACACACCTTCGCAGGAGCTAATAGTTTCATGCTGCAGCTAATTAAAAGCAATAAGAGCTCTCTAGGAATAACAGCCTCCGATGCCAATATCGATTCATCATTAGCTGCAACATTGGAGATGCTCCAGCAAAAATCAGTGGAATTCGACCTCATAGCGGACGGACTAACTCCTGACACAGCATTTTACCGCGTTAGAATTCGAAACAAAGCGGGACACAAATTCCCATCTGGATATCCAGCAAGAAGAGCTGTACTTCAATTCGTGGTTCTTGATTCAGCTGGGGATACTTTGTTCCAATCAGGAATATTTGATTCCAATTACAGAGTGATTGGCGAAAATCCTCAATACAATCCACACTACCAATCCATCAATCAAAACCATCAATCTCAAATTTATGAGATGGTCATGGGTGATGTGAATGGTCAGTTCACCTCTGTCCTAGAAAGAGCTGCCGTCTTACTTAAGGACAATAGAATCCCACCCGATGGATTCACCACATCCTCCAGCGTATACGATACTGTGCAAATTTCATCAGATGCCCTGGCTGATGCGGATTTCAATAAAACCAACGGATTGGAAGGGTCGGGCACCGATTTTGTACAATTCAAAGTGCCTGTCGCCGGCACTACAGGAAGCATTCAAGTGAAAGCCAAAATGTATTACCAATCGGTTCCGCCGAAGTGGCTTGATGAGATGTTCACTTTCAATAGCGCTGAAATCGACACTTTCAGGAACATGTATACGGGAGCGGACAAATCCCCCGTTTTGGTAGGCTCCGACAGCATTACCGAAGTACTTACATCCATATCCTCTGCGACAGCAATGGATTTAAAAGTTTTTCCAACTCTTACTCAAGATGGTTTGATTTTCATAGAGCTCCCCAACCATGATAACATCATTCGTATCGAGGCTGTTGATGCAAGTGGTAAAAAATTCATCTTGCGTAGCATGGGTGAAAATGGAAAAAAGACAAAATATCAACTACCCTCCGCATCGGGTCTTTACTTCATCCGAGTTGAAACCAAGCTTGGATCCAAAACGGTGAGGGTATTGAGATTGTGAAAAGTTTAATAAAAGTTAAAAGAACATTGAAGAATCCTGTTAAAACCAAATAAACCCAACACATAATGAATATCAATTTACCAAAACTGACTACCCTTTGTATTGCGGCGTTACTATCAAGCGCGGTAAGTGCACAGCAACTCTCTTTCACCAACTCCAACAACAAACTTTCTTCAGCTACGCGAAGCGGTTGTGCCGTTACGGTAGTAGATGTAAACAACGATGGCTTGGATGATATTGTCAGAATGGATCAGGGCCACATTATAAACCTTGAACTTCAACAACGCGATGGAAGCTTTTATCACCAGATCATCACCGATATTGGAGGTGGAAGCGCGTGGGCTATGACTATGGCCGATGTAGACAAGAACGGATGGAAAGATGTAGTCGCTGATGGAACCGGTGGAATTCGATTGGTGAAAATTTTCGAATCGGGCGGCACCATTACCTTCACCAACACTTTGTTGGCTCAATCGGGCTTCTTTTTGCAAAACGCTACTTTTTGCGATATGAACAATGATGGGTGGATTGACTTGTTCTGCTGTGATGATAATGATGTAAGCAAGCTTTATCTCAACGACGGGACTGGCAATCTGAATCCATCCACTTTGGTGAATTTTGCAGTGAACCCAGGCTTGTTCTACAATGGCGATCCGTATGATTCCGGCAACTACGGAAGCTGCTGGATAGATTTCGACAACGATCAGGACTTGGATTTATATGTAGCGCACTGCCGCCAAAGCACATCCAACCCCACCGATCAGAGAAGGATCAACCGTCTTTTTGTAAACAACGGTAACAACACATACACCGAAAGAGCTGCCGACTTCGGCATTGCCATCGGTTGGCAGACTTGGACCTCCAGCTTCGGGGATTTGGATAATGATGGAGACCTGGATTTGCTACTAACCAACCATGATTACACCAACCAGATTTTCGAGAACGATGGTACTGGTAATTTCACTGAATTGACATCTACCGGTATTGGAAACTTTAACATCACCCCGATCGAATCAGTAATGCAGGATTTCGACAACGACGGATATCTTGACATTTTGATATCTGGTACCGAATGGCTTTATTTCAAAAACAACGGCAACATGACCTTTACCAGAGTAACAGGAGTGTTTGCCAATAACGGAATGGTTTCATTTGCTACTGGAGATCTGAATCACGACGGCTTCATTGACATCTTTGCATCCTACGGAGATATTTACCAATCTCCATCCAATACATATGATGATGTTTTGTATCTAAACAACAGAAACCAAAACAACTACATTGCTTTCACTTTGGAAGGAACTCTAAGTGAAAAGGGAGCTATTGGCGGAAGGGTAACCATCTATGGGCCTTGGGGGATCCAAGTGCGTGAAATCAGGGCTGGCGAGAGTTACGGAACATGCAACTCGTCGCAATTGCATTTCGGACTAGGATCCAATACGATGGTTGATTCAGCCGTAGTTTGGTTCACATCCGGCACCACTACCACCCTCACCAATCTTGCAGCCAACCAATTCGTTCATGTTGTTGAAAACAACTGCACCATCTCCGGTAACATCATTTCCGGCAACAGCATTATCTGTACCGGACAAACCACAACACTAACGGCCCCCGCAGGTTTTGCCTCCTACCTTTGGCAAGACGGATCCACTGGGCAAACGCTCACAGTTACTCAACCTGGGTCCTACAATGTACTTGTGACAGACGCATCCGGCTGCTCCGCAATTTCAGCCAACAGGATTGTTGAATTGAATCCAGACGAAACACCTTTGGTATCTATTAGTGGCGAACTTAGTTTTTGTCAAGGCGAATCTGTAACGCTCACTTCCACCAATGCATCCGGATACACTTGGAGCAATGGAGCCAATACCCAATCCGTAGTAGTAACACAATCGGGTAACTACTCGGTTACTATCCAAGGGGTGTGTGGTCCATTCTCATCGACTCCAGTCTCCGTAGATGTTTTGGCAGCACCAACACCAGTTGCCCAGGGAGCGACCGGACCAAATCCTTCATCACTAACCCTCAATGCAACAGGAAACAACCTAAGCTGGTACGATCAACAGATCGGTGGAACGCTTTTGGGAACCGGAAGCTCATTCACTACACCTTTACTTACAACCAACACAACTTATTGGGTTGACCAAGGAAGCTTGTATGCAGGTCCAACAAGCAACGGTGGCCTAATCAACCATACTGGAACGAACTTGTTCAGTGGAAACACAACAAATGCCTCTTTGAATTTCACTGTACTTAATCCTTGCACTTTGGTATCTGCTAAAGTTTATACAGATACCCCTGGCAACAGAGAGATTCTTTTGCGCGATGCAGGAAATAATGTAATTCAATCCATTTTGGTGAATATCCCAATCGACACATCGCGTATCACCCTGAACTTCACATTGGCTCCTGGCAGCTACTCTATCACAACAAATAGCACATTAAACAATCAAAACTTCGGCTTCAACTCTCCTCGCTTACGCAGAAACAGTTCTGGTGTGAATTATCCCTATGCAATCAATAACCTGGTAAACATTACCGGTTCCAATCAAGGTCCACAATTCTACTATTACTTTTATGATTGGGAATTAAAAGAAGGCGATGTTACTTGCGTAAGTGAACGCGTTCCTGTTCTTGCCGAAATCACCACAACAGGAATTAGCGAAAACAACAATCCAACTTTCAAGGCCTATCCCAACCCAGCCTACTCATACTTAATTGTTGAGCCAGGGTCAAAAGGCATAGCACTCATTGAATTAACCGATTTTTCGGGCCGACTGGTTAGATCGTGGCATACCGGCGATAAATCATTTGAGTCTGTTAGATTCAATTTGGAAGGACTGTCCAAGGGACAATACCAACTTCGAATCACGCAGTCCGATCGATCCATGTCCACTCAAAAAATCAGCATAAACTAAAAGAGCATTCAGACATAAAAAAAGCCCTTCCAATCGGAAGGGCTTTTTTTATGGATTCAATCAGGAGATCAAATGCAACTTTATGGTATTGGCCATACCTCTGTCCTCAAGAGGAGTACTATAAACATTGATTAGCAAATCGCCCTCTTTAACCAAACCCTTCTTTTTCAAAAATGATTTGATGTCATTTATCGTCTCTTGAGACCCCTCATAACGATCGTAATGGAAGGCTCTAACGCCCCAAACCAAATTCAAGGTAGTCAGCATTTCCATGTTGTCTGTGAAAATGAAAACATGACTTCTTGGTCTTTGAGATGAAATACGAAACGCCGTGTATCCTGAATTTGTCATGGCAATGATACCAGCGGCGCCAGATTGCTGTGCCATAAGGCAGGCATTGTAACAAACCGAATCAGACACAAATGACCTGGAGTCCTTGATTGGAGGTATTTGTTTGTTGTAAATGAAATCCTCCGTCTCCGAAATGGTAATAATCTTGGCCATGGCCTCCACCACCTTGATAGGAAAGGCTCCCACCGATGTCTCACCGGATAGCATCAAGGCATCGGCACCATCGAACACGGCATTAGCTACATCACTGGCCTCGGCACGAGTTGGACGATAGTTGGTAATCATGCTCTCCATCATTTGAGTAGCTATGATTACCGGCTTGGAGTGTGAGATCGCTTTTCTTACAATCATCTTTTGAATGACTGGCACTTTTTCCATAGCAATCTCAACACCCAAATCTCCCCTTGCCACCATGATTGCATCTGCAGCTTTGATGATATTGTCCAAATCCCGAAGCGCTTCGGGTTTCTCGATTTTAGCGACTACTCTAGTCTTCCGACCTTTTGAAGAAATATGCTGCTTGAGCTCCAAAATGTCGTTGGCCGTTCTAACGAATGAAAGTCCAATCCATTCAACACCATTTTCCAAAGCAAATTCAAGATCTCGGCAATCTTTATCAGAGAGACATGGAAGGGATATTTTAGTAAATGGTAAGTTGATCCCTTTCCTGGAGGATACAATCCCACCATGAATCACCTTAGCCAGAACAACACCATCCGTCTCTTTTCCGATCACCAACAGTTCAATTTTGCCATCGTCTATAAGAACCGGATCCCCAGGCTGCACATCCTCATAAAAGTTGGTGTAGTGAACATGTAACATGTGGGAAGTCCCTATACAAGGATGGATGGAAAGTCGGATAGGAGAACCCTCTACAAGCTCTACAGCATTATCCTTAACCTCACCAATCCTAAGCTTTGGACCTTGCAAATCGTAAAGCACAGGAATCTTATAGCGCTTCTCGGAGTTTAACTTGTGTAGATTGTCGATGATGGTTTTATGCATGGCATGATCGCCGTGGGATGCATTGATCCGCACAACATCCATACCCGCACGGATCATTTTCTCCAATGTATCTATATCCATGGATGATGGACCAATGGTGGCAATGATCTTGCTTTTGTTGAAAAGTACTGGGGTCATGTTTGAATTTAATTTTCCAATAAACTGAGAAATGTTTCAGCTGATTTCAGTTCAGCTGGTTCGATTAAAAAAGCACCAGAGATATTTTTCATGCTTCTGAGCTTTTCAATCAAAGTTTTAGTGTCATAATTACGAGCCATTCCGGATATAACCAGGAAATAATCAACATTTCTCATTTCCGGGATAAAACAGCCGGTGTTTTCTATATCTCGATTCGATAACAAATAATAGGATTCACAACCTCCGATTACAATAGCAAAACAGGCATGCCTTGTACTGGAACCAGGTCGACCGGCAGAAATGACCAAGTCGTTTTTTCGAACCATATCAAGTCCGAGGTTTTGATTCAAATCATAACACAATCTGAAATCCTTTAGTCCACACAACAGTCCAATCAGCAGAAAATCCAGTTCCTGCTCATAGTCTAGGCGCAATACCTTTTGCTTTTCCGACGACATTGTTTTGGGGGAGTTGGAAGTACTATCACAAATGTAAGTACAAAAAACAATGCAGCAGTTAACGGTTTGTTATCAATATACCCGCACAAATAATTCGCTTACTTTTGTGGCATGGATGCAAAAATCCTTCTTGATGATGAATATTTCATGCGGGCGGCCCTTACCGAAGCCCGAAAAGCCTTTGATTCGGATGAGGTACCAGTAGGTGCGGTCATCGTTTGCAAAAACCGGATCATAGCCAGGGCCCACAACATGACGGAGAAACTAACGGATGTAACAGCCCATGCCGAGATGCTCGCTTTCACCTCTGCCGGAAACCATTTGAGCTCTAAATACCTTCAAGAATGTACGCTTTATGTCACATTGGAACCTTGCACCATGTGTGCCGGAGCTGGTTATTGGACCCAGTTGGATCGGATTGTTTTCGGTGCTGCCGATGAAAAACGAGGTTACTCATTATTTGGCGACAACCTTTTGCATCCGAAAACCAAAATAACAAAAGGAGTTCTGGCAGCTGAGTGCGCCGAACTCCTTCGCGAATTTTTCAGAAACAAAAGGTGATTACAACCTGATGGCCTTTATAGTCTCCTCCTTGAGGGGTTTGTTGAGGAATTTTTTCACAAACCGGCTTTTGTTGGCGCGGTTCAGATATTCAAAGCTTTCGGTTGAAGACACCATAATAACCTTGCAATTGCAAGTAATGTCGTTGCTGAGCTTGGCAAATGCATCCAAGAATGCAAAGCCATCCATCTCTGGCATCACTATATCCAAGAAAACAACAGAAGGCAGGTCGGCTGTGGAAGCTGTTGCAAGAAAATCCAATGCTTCTTGTCCGGAATTAAACAGTGTGGTTCTTTTGGCGAATCCGGTTTTCTCGACCATTTTGCCCAATACGATGTTCTGAATCGGATCATCATCTACAAGCATTACATGCTCATAGGTGGTTTGGTTGGTTTCTATTACTGGTGAATAGGTGATGGTTTGCTGGTTTTTCATTTTGAGTTTTCTATGATTTTGCTGATTTTTCTTTTCAAGTCATTATCCATTTGGTTGGGGAGCTCCGCAAAGATTGTGGTGCCTGTGCCTTTGATAGACTCAACCCTGATAGAGCCTTTCAACTTTTTAACAGCCTCCTTTACAGCGAACAATCCTAATCCAGAGCCTGCATTTTTATTTTCGGGAGCACAGAAGAACATGTCAAACACCTTGTTCAAATGAAATCTGTCTATGCCAATACCATTGTCTTTGAAGGAAAGCTCCACCTTATCTGCGTGAAGAACCACATGAATATCTAGTGTAGGCTTTGTCTCGTGTGGGTGTCTGAATTTGATGGAATTTGAAATAATGTTAGAAAAGATTACTTCAATCAAAATGGGATCGCCATGAAATGGAAATAATCCTTCAATAGTGGTGTTCACAGTCAATCGATGAGCTCCATCTTGTCGCGAAAGTGCCAAGATGCACTGCCTTACTAAACCCTTAAAATCTATTTCAAGGGTGTTTTTCTTTGTCCTTTGTCTGGTGGCGCGAATCGTGTTCATATCAGTTTTTTATAATCGAAAATTCTACATTGGCTGTGGCTGCAGGAGCAACTGTCCTGGCTAGTCCGCTTTCCGACTCCAGTGAATAGGCATACATTCCGATATAACCTGCCTCAGGAAAAGGCACTATCGAAAAATGTATTTGAAAACCATCCATGGAAACAGAAATGTCGGCGGGAGTTTGGCTCAAGATGCAATGGAACAATTGAGGATGTTGAGATACAACGCGGGATGGAAGGCTTTCATTCAACTTCCAACCCCACTTTTCTAGTAAAGGCGCAGAGGCCCTATTAGCCTCAACTAGTTTCTTTTCAAGATTGAACTTGAACACAGGAAAGAGGCTCTGGTTGTTTGGGGAGTTTGGGGACATGTAATGGGTATTTGAGGTTCTGAAACGCCCAACACCTTATCCAGTTGCACGCGGATATGCTACTTGCTTACATTGTAAGATTTATATCAAAAATGGAAAGGAAATCGTAATTCAATAAACACAAAGCATTGATTTACAAATACAATTTATAATGTAATAATATGAAATAGGCTGTAATACAATGTGCGGAATTGACACAAAAAGGGTGCATTGTAGTCAAAATCGAACTTTAACTCCGCTTACTTGTTCTGAGGTGTTGTGTATTTAACTTTGTAAAAAAAAAAACAAACATGCCTTACCCAGAACAACTTTGTGCCCCGATGCGTACCGACCTGACATCAGCAGGTTTCATAGAACTTCGCACCGGCGAAGAGGTGGATTCAACCATACCGAGTGCTTCAGGCACCATGTTATTGGTCTTTAATTCCGTTTGCGGATGTGCCGCTGGAACATGTCGCCCAGGTGTCAAGCTTGCTTTACAGCGAAGCTCCAAATCCCCGAACTCGCTGGCTACGGTCTTTGCTGGACAGGATCTCGAAGCAACCAACACGGCTAGAAAATACACGCTGCCCTACCCTCCTTCCTCTCCGAGTATTGCTCTATTCAAGGATGGAAAGCTTGTGCATTTTGTGGAAAGGCACATGATTGAAGGGCGTTCTGCCGAGATGATCTCCGACCATCTGTGCGCCGCTTTTGAAGAATATTGTTGATTGCTTTATTAAAGACGATAAGGGGGTTGGTTGGATTTGTCAACCAATCCGTACGAGTTTATGGTTTCGTCCATTACCTTTTTGTACAACTCCTTTAACTGCTCCAACTCATTCTCTGTGTAACCTTTCGTTGAAATGGGGTCATGAATTATAACCCTCACTTGCCCAGGCCCGCCAGGATGGATTTTTTTCCTGGGTCCGTCGGGTAAAACGCTCCAATTATCAAGAAACACTACCGGAACAATTGGAACTTGCTTTTCAATGGCTAGTTTGAATGCTCCGTTTTTTAATCTGCCCAAGACAGGTGTGCAATCAGGAATGGTTGCTTCTGGAAATATGGCAATGGATATGCCCTTGTCCAAATCCTCCGCCGCCCTCATGAAAGCCCGATGCGAGGCTACAATACTAGATCGGTCTACCAGAATGTTCATCTTGTCAAAAAATCGATTGAAAAGTGGGATCTTACGAAGCTCCGCCTTCCCCATGAAATGAAAATAATGAGGAATCACCCGATAGGTCATGATGATGTCCAGATAAGATCCATGGTTCGGACAAATAACGCAAGGTTCTGGCCATGGAGTCTGACATTGCCTTAACACCTTGGAGCGGATTCCAGGTATACCTACCAATAATTTGGACCACCATCTTTTAAGCTGAAACACTTTATCAAAGGTGTTCTCGTTTCGAAGAAAAAACCAAAACAATGGAAACAGGATCAGAAAGGAAAAAACGGCATTAAAGAAGAAAAAAAACCTCCAGGTTTTGCCTAATGCCTTGCCTATAATGCTCACACGGCTAAATTACTAAAAATTGTAATTTAGCCCTCTATGGAAAGAGTCGTCAGCGGTATACGCCCAACAGGCAACCTGCATCTTGGAAATTACTTCGGAGCAGTTAAGAACTTCATAAAGATGCAACAGGACTTTGACTGTTATTTTTTCATCGCCGACTACCATTCCTTAACCACACATCCTACACCTGACAATTTAAAGAAATCGGTTCGACAGGCTCTTTCAGAATATCTGGCTTGTGGAATAGATCCGTCTAAGTGCACAATTTATGCCCAAAGCGACCTTCCCGAAACAGCCGAATTGTATTTGCTCCTAAATATGAATGCCTATGTGGGAGAGTTGGAACGCTGCACATCCTTCAAAGAAAAAATCCGTAAACATCCCGACAATATCAATGCTGGACTGCTAACCTACCCCACTTTGATGGCTGCTGATATCCTTATACATAAAGCCGTAAAAGTCCCAGTTGGTAAAGACCAGGAACAACATCTGGAAATGGCTCGCACATTTGCTAACCGATTCAACAGATTGTATAATTGCCAAACCTTTCCTGAACCACACGCCTTTAATTTCGGTTCCGGTTTGGTAAAAGTCCCTGGATTAGATGGGTCTGGCAAAATGGGGAAGAGCGAGGGAGAAGGAAATGCTGTTTTTCTTGCAGATAGCCCAGAGATAATCAGAAAAAAAATAATGAAGGCTGTTACCGACAGTGGGCCAACAGCTCCTGGACAGGAAAAACCGGAATCTGTGGCAAATCTTTTTAGTCTGATGAAATTGGTATCCCTTCCTGAGACCATTTCCTTTTTCGAAGAAAAGTACAACGATTGTACCATCCGCTACGGCGACCTTAAAAAACAACTTGCCGAAGACATGGTGAAATTCATGACACCCATCTCAGAAGAAATCACAAGAATCGCTTCGGACGACCAACTCATTAACAAGGTTATGGATGAAGGTGCTGAAAAAGCTAGGATAAGCGCCCGTTCCACTTTGAATGAGGTCCGAAAAACGATTGGTTTCAGGAGCTAGAAGCGCACATAATTTCGATTCGGTTTGGGTACCTTTGCTGACCAATGGATCATCCAAACCAAGCCTCCCCCGACATCAAGACTACCAGTAAAATAAACGACTTGGCCCAATTGACCAAGACGCGGTTGACCATATTGGTGGTATTCTCTGCATCCATGTCGTTTATCATCGGATCGGATGGGCCCTTGGACTGGATGAAGCTGCTGATTTTGATTCTCGGCGGTTTTTTGGTTACGGGTTCAGCGAATGCTTTCAACCAAATATTGGAGAAAGACTTGGATAAGCTAATGGAGCGAACCCAAGCCAGGCCACTTCCCGACAGAAGAATGAAAGTAAAGGAGGCATCTGTTATTGCCATCCTTTTCGGTGCAGCTGGACTTTTTTTACTAACCTACTTTATGAACATAGCCAGCGGTGTTTTGGGATTTATCGCCTTGGTAAGTTATGCAGCCATGTACACTCCTCTCAAAAGAACCACTCCATTCGCTGTTTTTGTGGGAGCCTTTCCAGGAGCCATTCCAACCCTTCTGGGGTATGTAGCTGCAACCAATTCTTTCGATACTGCCGCATGGATACTTTTTTGCATTCAATTTATTTGGCAATTCCCCCATTTCTGGGCCATTGCCTGGGTGATGGATGATGATTATAGGAAAGCAGGCTTTGAACTACTTCCATCAAAAGGGGGGCGCGACAAATCATCAGCCTTTCAAGCATTTGTTTATGCCTTCAGTCTTATCCCCGTAGGATTAACCCCATGGGTGTTCGGAATGAGCGGTTTGGGTTCAGCAGTAGTTTGTTCGGTTGCAGGAATTGTATTTGCCTGGCAAGCTTGGAAACTTTACCAATCCTGTAGTGTTGTTGCTGCTAGGAGTTTGATGTTTGGCTCCTTTGTTTACTTACCACTAGTTCAACTCACCCTTGTTATTGACAAAATAAGCTGATAATCAAAGATGGACAATACGCTGCCCAGAGAAAAAACCATGGATAGGCTGACAAAAATCCCTACTTCAAAAATCCTTTTGTGGCTTTCCATGGTAAGCATGGTGATGGTTTTCGCTGGTTTAACCAGCGGCTACATTGTTCGGCAAGCCGAGGGTAATTGGTTCGTATTTGAGTTACCTCAAATGTTCACCTATTCTACCATAGTTATTGTATTGAGCAGTGTAACGATGTGGTGGGCTGTGCGTTCGGTTCGCAAAGGAGACTTGGTAGCCATGCGTACTTCATTGGCAATCACGCTCATTCTTGGACTTGGGTTTTGCATTACCCAGTTCTGGGCGTGGTCAGACTTGGTTAAAATGGGCATCTTTTTCACAGGCAACCCATCCGGATCCTTCCTTTATGTATTGTCGGCGCTCCACTTAGCTCACCTTGCAGGTGGTATCCTTTATATGATTATAGTTACTACCAATGCATTCAGAGGATTGTATTCGCCTGAAAACCATTTGCAAATCGAGCTCTGTTCCACTTTTTGGCATTTCATGGATGGGCTCTGGGTTTATCTTTTTATTTTTCTAACGATGATTCGTTAGAAACCTGTTGAAATTTAGAAGGATTCCACGCTAAAAAAATGCGTGTGGCACCGAAAAATCTATTTATTTTGCGGTGTTAAACAAAGGCACTGTTTTGTACAGTGTCACTCTAATCAACACCTTACGCCAATTATGTCAGCAGAAGCAGTAGCCGGACAACCAACCAAAAACGCCTGGGGCGGTGGAAAGTCTCCTTATAATGTCAGTTGGGGAAAAATGTACATGTGGTTTTTCCTTGTATCTGATGCATTTACATTCTCTTCTCTGATCCTCGCGTACGGGGTAATGCGCCATCGCTTCAGCGAGATTTGGCCTGTGGCTGACGATGTATTTACCCACTTCCCGTTTGTTGAGGGACATGTTCCTTTGGCTTATGTAGGATTGATGACTTTCATCCTGATCATGAGCTCTGTTACCATGGTACTTGCTGTTGATGCAGGTCATCGTCGTGACAAAAAAGCAGTAGGAACTTGGATGTTTTGGACCATCATTGGAGGATTTTTGTTCTTGGGCTCCCAGGCTTGGGAGTGGTACCACTTCATTCATGGCACAGAACAGGGCGCGTTTATCCATACAGATGGAACTGTGGGTAGACCCAAAGTGGACCCTAATACTTATGTTGTTGATATGAACACGCTGCTTCTTCCCGGTAACAAAGAAATTACCGGAGCCGAAGCCGAAGCATTCAAAGCTCAATCGGAGCATTTTCACGGAGCCAACCTGGTTAAAAACGAGTACGGACACCCCCTATTTGGAGACTTCTTCTTTTTCATTACTGGCTTCCACGGATTTCACGTATTCTCAGGAGTTGTCATCAACATTATTATTTACATCAATGTACTCAATGGCGTTTATGCTAGAAGAGGACACTATGAGCAAGTCGAAAAAACCGGTTTGTATTGGCACTTTGTAGACTTAGTTTGGGTATTCGTATTCACCTTCTTCTATTTGGTATAAAACTTCCAAAATCTGATAAAATCAAACACTATGTCAGCCCACAATAACGACCATCAGCAGGAAGATAAAAAACACGGTTACTACACCGGCGATATCCACAATCAGTTCATCGAGGAGCATCACGACCCGAAGAATGTAAGCGTAATTTGGCGCACATTTTGGATCCTTCTCATTGTCACTATCTTCGAAGTAGGAATTGCCTTTACTCCCATCCCTAGGGACATCCTATTGGTCATTTTCATCGTACTGACCATTGTAAAGGCCTATTACATCGTTGCCTTTTTCATGCACCTAAAGCAAGAAAAAATCTCATTCAAATATTCAATCCTATTGCCGTTTATATTGATCCTTTATTTCATAGTAATGGCCATAGCTGAAGGAAACTACCTGAACTTTATCGGGTAATCCTTGTTGTAGTTTTGAATGAAAAACACTGGTCTGACAACCAAGATTTTGGTTGTCGCATCCATACTCCTACTTCCTTCCCTTGCCTATTTGATTATCTCAAAAGGCAAGAACGACTATGAGCGGCTTGAGATTTTCGGGCCGCGGGAGCCAGGGAAGGAGCCAGGAGACACCACTTACCATTCCGTACCTCCATTCACATTCACAGATCATTATGGCCAAGCATTTGGCTCAAAAAATCTTGAAGGAAAACTCTTTGTCGTAGAGTTCTTTTTTGCCACATGCAAAACAATTTGTCCGAAAATGACCATGCAAATGAAGCGGGTACAACAAGCCTACAAGGATGATCCTGAAATCAACTTGGTCTCATTTACGGTTAATCCTGCTGCCGACACTGTACCGGTTTTGTCTACATATGCCCAAAAGCATGGCGCAATGAAAAGCAAATGGTCATTTTTAACTGGCGACAAAAAAGAAATTTATGATTTGGCGAGATATGGTTTTTTCGCAACTACTCTGGAAGGTGATGGTGGCCCCCACGATTTCATTCACACAGACCAGTTGATTTTGGTTGACAAAGACATGCGGATTAGAGGATTTTACAGTGGAACCGATTATGAGGAGGTCAACAAACTCATAGACGAGATCAAAGTCCTCAAGTGGGAATACGCCAAGGCAGAAGGAAAAAAAAGTGTTTGGTAACCTTATTTTAAATCAATGGACGCCTTTCTAAAAAACGAGAAGAAAATACTTCAAGGCATCTTCGTGCTTTCAGGTGTTGTATTGATTGCAGTCATTGTTTTAGGCATGCTCCCTCGAGCCGAACATGTGCCTCCATTCGTCAAGTTTTTACCCACTTTCAACGCCTTTATCAACGGTACTTGCTCAATCCTGTTGGTGGCCTCGTATTATTTCATTCGCAAAAAGGACATCAATACCCACAAAAAACTAAACATAACCACATTCATTTTATCGAGTGTCTTTTTACTTTCCTATGTTACCTTCCATTCTTTTGGTATCGAAACACGATTCCCTGCCGACAACCCCATCAGACCTTACTACTTAATAATTCTGATTTCGCATATCATTTTGGCGGCTGTTGTACTTCCATTGGTACTCATCTCATTTTATTTCGGATTAACCGGTAAGGTTCAAGCCCATCGAAAAATCACCAGGTTCTCCTTCCCCATCTGGCTTTATGTAACGGTTACAGGAGTGGTGGTATACCTGATGATATCACCTTATTATGGATTTTAGGTCGTTTTACAGTATATTTGTATAACCATCAAATGAATATGAGAGCCAAAGCCATTCTTTTGTTAGCCACGGCAGCCGTGATTGGCACATTAAGTCTACTTCAAATGGATGCTGAAGCGCAGTGCTCTATGTGTAGAGCCGTTGCCGAATCGGGTCAAAAAGATGATGCATCTCGTGTTGCCAGAGGACTCAACAATGGTATTTTGTACCTATTGGCTATGCCGTACATCCTCGGCGGAGTCGCCTATTTCATTTGGCGGAGAAACCGCAGGCAGGCCTGATATCCATAAATGGCAAAACCTTTATTCAACACCGAATCGAAGGAGTCATTAAGGAATAGACTCGAATCGGAAAGTTTCGACCGCGTCACACTTTCCTTTTACAGATATGTGATTATTGAATCTCCGGACACTTTCAGGGATTTCATTTTCGAGCAATTTCAAAACCTTGGTGTATTAGGAAGGATTTATGTGGCTAATGAAGGTATCAACGCACAAATTAGTGTGCCCGAGCCCAATTTCGAAAATTTCAAGTCTTGGCTCAACGAATCCCCTACCCTCAGGGATATGCCTTTGAAAATAGCCGTCGAAGACAACGGAAAATCATTTATTAAATTGATTGTCCGTGTTAAGAAAAAGGTAGTAGCAGATGGCTTGGAGGACAACTCTTTTGATGTTACCAATGTAGGTCGCCATCTTACAGCCAAGGAATTCAATGATGCCATGGAAAACCCTGACACTATCGTAGTGGACATGAGAAACCATTATGAGAGTGAAGTGGGGCATTTTCAAGGGGCGGTTTTACCCGATACAGATACATTCAGGGACACACTTCCCGTGAGTATTGATTTATTGAAGGATCAAAAAGACAAAAAAATATTATTGTATTGTACAGGTGGCATAAGGTGTGAAAAAGCAAGTGCCTACTTCAAACATCATGGATTCAAAGATGTGAATCAACTGTTAGGAGGAATCATTGACTACCATCGACAAATAAAATCCGAAGGACTTCCCTCGAAGTTCATTGGAAAAAACTTTGTATTCGATGATCGACTTGGAGAACGCATAACCGAAGATATCATTGCATCATGCCATTTATGTGGATCTAAATCGGATAACCATGTGAATTGTGCAAATGAAGAGTGTCACTTGCTTTTTATTCAATGCGACACCTGCAAACAGGCCTTAAATGGCTGCTGCAGCAACGCGTGCAAGGAAATTGCGTTATTGCCTGAAAGCGAAAGGAAGTTGCGACGAAAAGGTAAAATCAAAACAGATACCTTGTCGGTTTATCGCAAAAGCAGGATGAACAGGTCATAGAGCCGTTTTAGAATCTAAAAAAGTTCTTGCTGTCTTACTTATGGATATCCGAGGATCGGAGAGCACTCCTGGATAAATCGAATTTATTTTTTCTGAACTGTATCTGCTGACAGATGTTGCACTCCTGGCCGTTTCCCTAGTTATTAGAGGATGTCTTACCGATAACCTTGAAACCAGTGACTCCATCCTCCAAGCGAGACCTGAAAGTGCTCTGCCAGCATGTATGCGTGCTTTCTCTACCCCCATTTCCAGTGCGATCAGGTCCATGACCTCCCGGTAAGGCATATTATCTCCCACAAGTACAAATCGATCTCCGAAAATCCTATCTCGTAAAAGCAACCGCATGATTTCAGACACATCGTCAACAGACACAAATCCATTCACTCCATTCGTGTAGAAGCGCAAACCCGAATGAACTTTAGAGAATAATGCCGAGCTGTCGTTCCTCCAATTTCCAGGGCCAATGATAATTCCTGGATTCACCATTACCGCGCTCAAACCTTCAGCAACTCCTCTCCAAACCTCCCGCTCGGCTGCAAATTTGGACATAGCATAATTGGAGTTGAAGGGAGATGAAATCCATTCCGATCGCTCGTCATAAACAACATCCTTACCTCGACCTAATGCAGCCACTGAACTTACATGGCATAGTCCGGAAACACCCTCAAGCAAACAAGCGTTAACAATGTTTGCAGTTCCCGTTGCGTTAATGTCAATAAGTTGAGCATATTGATTGGGTAAGAAAGACACCATCCCCGCGCAATGAAAGACATAGTCCACGCCCTTTACTGCATCCATTACCGTATGCATATCAGTGATATCACCCTGCACCCATTCAATAGAGGAATCGTTTAGCTCAGATGCTTTGAAATAATGCCCCAGAACCTCCATTCGTGGTAACTGGGTTCTGACCATAGCCCTTACCTTATGGCCATCAGCTAACAAATCAAAAAGCAACTTCGAGCCTAACAATCCTGTTGCACCTGTGACCAAAATCATCGCACTAAGTTACAACCCCTCTGTGAATTGAAAATACCGACAACTCCAATTAACATTGATTTGTTGAATTCCCGGTACACAAGGACATCACAAGGCATTATCTTTTCACTTTAATTGCATCTTACTCGTAAAAGCCCCGTATTTCATGCATTTCAAACACTCCATCATCTTACTGTTATACTTTATTCCCACCCAGCTTTGGAGCCAACCGGCAAAAAGAATGACAGCCACCGAGTACATCGCCAAATACAAGGGTGAGGCCATTGAGGATATGGCGAAAACCGGTGTTCCTGCCAGTATTACACTTGCACAAGGCATTTTGGAGTCGGATGCTGGAAACAGCAATCTGGCTCGGGAGGCTAACAATCACTTTGGTATCAAGTGTCATAAGGAATGGACTGGGGAGACCTATATCATGGACGATGATGAAAAAAACGAATGTTTTCGAAAGTACTCGAATGTTTTGGACTCCTACGATGATCATGGATTTTTCCTGAGAAACAGACCCAGATACGCCTCTCTATTCGAACTAGAAATAACCGATTACAAAGGTTGGGCCCACGGTCTGAAAAAAGCAGGTTATGCTACAAATCCCAAATATGCCGAGCTGCTTATCAAAATAATCGAAGAGCATGAGCTACATAAATACGATAAAGGAGGATCGAAGCTGCCGATCAGTTCAGAAAATACTGCCGCAACGAAGCCGGCTAAACCCATCGAAAATGAAAAAAAGCATGTGCATCACAAGGATCAGAGTGGGAATAAAACTGATGGCTCAAAGGAAAAAGTTAAAAAAGGCCAAACCGGGGACGGAGTTCCTTTTGTAAGAGCAACGAAAGGAGACACATGGTACTCCATTGCCATTCAACATGAAATGCAGCTTTGGCAAGTACTAAAATACAATGATGCTGAGAAGAACGATTTCCTCAAAGAAGGGGAAATCATTTACCTGAAACCAAAAAGGGGAATTCCAGACCAGGAGTTCCATGTAGTTGAACAAGGTGAAACCATTCGCGATATCGCCCAAAAACATTGTATTAAGATCAGTCGACTTATCAAGTTGAATGGCATGGAAAATGAAATTCGCGTGGAAGCTGGTCAAAAATTACGCTTGAGAAGATGAGACTCCTTTCCCACACGGCTTGGAGAGCCGTTTTCTTTAAATCTGCCGGAGAAATCAAGCTACTATATCCCTGATCCAAATGAGTGCCATCATGGCACCGATCAGAATGAATACCAATAGCACTGATGAATTAACCACTCTTTTCATTTATGCGGCGGTTGGTTTCAACAAAACTAGGCGCTTAAACCCGCCATTTAACCCAACCTCGGAAGGCACTTATTTACAACCAGATGTTGATAATCCTAGAGCTCCAATTTGGTCTGGTAGTCGAGTCGAAATGACCTCCTGTGTACGGGTGAATGACCATGCTCAAGCAAAGCATTACGGTGCGAAAGGGTTGCATAAGCTTTGTTTTTATCCCACCCATACTGTGGATAAAGCTCGTGTAACCTCATCATATGGGCATCTCGCTCCGTTTTAGCCAAAACAGAAGCAGCTGCAATACTTGTATATATACCGTCACCCCCTACAACACATTGGTGGGGTATATCAGGATAGGGATTGAAGCGGTTTCCATCTATCAACAACAGACCGGGTTTAACCGCTAAAGATTCAACGGCGCGATGCATTGCTAAAAAAGATGCATTCAAAATATTGATTCGGTCAATCTCCTGATGATCGCACATCGCAATGGCATAAGCTATGGCGTTCTCTTTCACAAAGGCAGAAAGCAAATCCCTATCCTTTTGCCGCATCTTCTTTGAATCATCAAGTAAAGGGTGCTTGAATCCTTTCGGGAGGATGACAGCTGCGGCATATACAGGACCTGCTAGACAACCTCGACCAGCCTCGTCGCAGCCAGCAACCCATTTTTTTGGTGATTTGAACTCCTTTAGTCCCACAAAACTCGAGTATGGTTGATTATTCGGTTAAATTTGCTGCAATATTCGTCAATGCAAAAGAAATTCATTGCCAATCTAGGCTTTTTACTGCTGTTAAACTTACTTATCAAGCCGTTTTGGTTATTCGGTATTGATAGAGCGGTTCAAAACGCAACCGGTGCGGAAGCCTACGGCCAGTATTATGCATTGTTCAACTTTTCATTGCTACTCAACATACTCCTCGATCTTGGAATAACAAACTTCAACAACAGAAACATTTCAATGAACCGGCAATTGCTACAGAAGCACATTTCCGGAATCATCACCCTAAGGTTGCTTCTGGCAACATTGTACATCATTATTAGCATGGTGGCCGCTTTGATTATTGGGTACAGCCTAAATGAGGTCTCGATGTTGCTCATATTGCTTTTCAATCAAGTACTTATTTCAGGCATATTGTATTTGAGATCCAACTTAGCGGGACTACATATGTTCAGAATGGACAGTATTGTTTCGGTTTTGGACCGGGGTATCATGATTTTGATTTGTGCCTGGTTGCTCTGGGGGCAGGGTAAACCGGAATCATTCCAAATTGAATGGTTCGTTTGGGCACAAACAGCCTCGTATTTAATTACCCTGATCATAACAGTAGCCATGTTAACCGGCAAAGTGCGATTCAAAGCCATACGGTGGAACAAGGCCTTTTCACTTATGATTATCAGGAAATCCTATCCATTTGCCATACTCATTCTGCTGATGACTTTTTACAACCGGGTTGATTCGGTAATGTTGGAAAGGCTACTTGCAGATGGAGACACGCAGGCTGGTATCTATGCACAATCGTACAGGGTTATGGAAGCAGGCAATATGGTAGCTTTCCTGTTCGCAGGATTGCTGTTGCCCATATTCTCAACTATGATAAAACAGAAAGAGGATGTTGGTCCATTATTAAAAACCTCTGTTTCCCTTCTGGTTACCCCGGCAATTGCAATTGCCTCTATTTTTCTTTTCAGTAGCGATGGATTAATGTCCGCACTTTACAAGTATAATGCTAAAGAATCGGCGATGGTGACTCCATTTTTGATGATTTCGTTCATCATGATTTCTTCAAGTTATATTTTCGGAACCTTGTTAACGGCTAATGGTAAACTGAAATTGCTAAATATCCTTGCAGCAATTGGCATGTTGATGAATATATTGTTAAATCTTTTTTTAATACCCAAATGGGGCGCTGTAGGGGCTGCTACTTCCAGCCTAGTAACACAGTCGACACTCGCAATCTCTCAAATTTGGCTGTGTAAAAAGGAATTCGGACTTAAGTTGAATTGGAGCTTCATTAACCGGATGGCTCTTTTCACCTTGGTATGTGTAATCCTTATGTATTTGCTACCCTATTGGCTTCCCTCCAGTAACAGTATTTGGGTGAATTGTCTTTTGATGGCTTTGACTTCGTTTTTAATCGCATTGTCGTTACAAGTCATCAATTGGAGAGAATTGGTTAGCATCGTTTTGAAAAAAAACAACTAAAAACTATTTAAAGTATTGTACAACAGTTAATTGTAGGTCATTTTTGAAAGCAGACTGCTATCGCTTTTGGATTAATGCCTAAATTCACGGTTAGAACGAATATTTGCATATCAGATGTCTTTAATGAACTCCACGCAGACCCCTTTCAACGCCGAATTTCTATTATCGGTCATTTTAAAATATAAAAAACAATTCGGAATCGTTGCCATAGCATCTGTTGTGCTATCCTTGGTATTCTCGTCGGAGTATTTCATAAAACCCAAATACAAATCCTTTGCAATTGTTTACCCGGTCAATTTGACTGCATACTCCACCGAATCAGAAACAGAGCAAATGCTGCAGTTGCTGGAGTCAGATGATATTAAAAATGCATTGATAAAGGATTTCGACCTCTATAATCATTATGAGATTGATACCAATGGAAAATATCCCCTCACCGAGCTATATGGCACGATGAAAGGAAATATTTCAATTGATAAAACAAAATTCGAATCCGTTGAAATTATAGTCTATGACACAGATCCTAAAATAGCCTGTGACATGATAGACTCCATACTATCCAAATACCATAAAATGGCCCAACATCTACAAAGGTCTAAGGCTGAGGAATACCTTATTATGGTCAAAACCCAATTTGATCTAAAAAAGGCTGAAATGGATTCTATGGAGGCGGCTCTAAAAAAAATACGCGTAGATTATGACATCCTTGATTTCGAAGAGCAAGTTAAATCCTTCAGTAGAACATATTACAAAGAGTTAGCTGCGGGAAAGGCTGGTGAAAACAGCAACAGCACCATGGAAAAAACAATGCAAAACCTCTTAAATCACGGAGGTGAATACATGGCATTGAAGGAACACCTTTGGAGAGTAAGGGGGCATTACAACGACATTAAAAAGGATTATGAAGGAGCCAAGCAAAACATCACAAAGGAGCTAACCTATTCCAGTGTTGTAACCTCGCCTATTCCTGCGGAAAAGAAATCCTATCCTATACGCAGTGTGATTGTTTTTGCTTTCACCCTTTCCATGATTGTCTTAACATTTTTGGTTTTGACCATCATGGATAATATTTCAAGGGTTCGCAAAAACAAGGATTCCTTATCAAACGCTAATTCGGCATCGGCATGACCACCCCCTTTTTAAAGGGTCTAACAGCAAACCAAGTGCTGCTTTTTGTGCTCAGCATTTTTTCTGTAAGCTGTTATGCATTGGTCGTAAAGGAACAGCATTGGGCGTTTTCCATCCCATTGGTCTTGTTGACTATTTACATAGGAATCCAGAGGATCGACTTTCTGTTTTTCATGGGTGTTCTGTTAACCCCTTTTGCTATCAACTTTCAAGAAACTCCAATCGGAATTGGAGTAAGTCTACCATCCGAACCACTGATGTTCATCACTATGATGCTTTTCATTGCAAGGCAAATTTACTTTAGGGACCTTGACAAGGACTTATTAAAGCATCCCGTTACAATACTAATACTTCTTCATGTTTTTTGGATGGTTATTACAACCATCACTAGCACCATGTTCCTGGTTTCATTTAAAGCAACCTTAGCCAGAATCTGTTTCGTAACCACTTTTTATCTTTTAGCCGTTCAGATATTCAAACAGCAACACAAAATCCGTCTGTTCATATGGCTTTATGCAATCCCACTTATCGGTGTAATCGCATATACTGTCCTGGTTCATGCTACTGCCGGATTTACCGAAAAGGCTGCCCACTCAGCCATGGTCCCATTCTACAATGACCATACCGCATATGCAGCGGTGATTGCCATGTTCATACCCATCATGATCGGTTTTTTAGATGATTGGACGAAATCGAACACTACTAGATTCGTTTTCTTTACAGTACTCTGCATTTTTGTTGGCGCCATTGTGCTGTCATATACAAGAGCTGCTTGGATTAGTCTTGTTGCTGCCCTGCTGTGCTATCTGGCAATTGCAGTCAGGATAAAAACCTCAGTTGTGATTTCCGCATCCATTGTATTCGTATCATTAATCATTTTGAATTGGACCAACATCATCATTGAGTTGGAGCGTAATGACGAACAATCATCTACCGAGTATGCATCCCATGTACAATCGGCGTCCAACATCACCACAGACGCCTCAAATGTAGAGCGAATAAATCGTTGGCTAAGTGCATTAAGAATGTTTGAGCAAAAGCCTTTGATGGGCTGGGGACCAGGAACCTATGTTTTTCAATATGGTCCTTTTCAAAAAAATAGCGAAAAGACTATCATAAGTACGAATTTGGGAGAGGGAGGTAATGCCCACAGCGAATACATCGGTCCTTTAGCCGAACAAGGAGTACCCGGTTCACTTCTTTTCATTGCGATTGGAATAGCGGTCATATACCGGGCATCCAGGATCATCATCCGATCCAAAGACAGATTGGTGCGGCTTTTAGCAAAAAGCTTTTTGATGGGACTTGTCACCTATTGGGTCCATGGCTTATTGAATAATTTTCTGGATACCGAAAAGGCATCCGTTCCTTTCTGGGGGTTTGTTGCCGTAATTGTAGCGCTCGACATTTACCACTGCAAGCAGAGTGAAACAAACACCGAAGACATTGTTGACTCAGGAGAACCGCACGCTCAAAAAAGTAACATCGTCAGGAAATAAGGCACCCTCCCTGTATTCGTCAAAATAGTTTACCATCCGATCATGCAGTTCACGCATGCTTTCTACTGAAAAATGTTCGCGAAGCAATCTCTCTAGATTATCGGAACCGAATGATTCTCCTCTTAGATTTTCCATATCGGTGATTCCATCCGTATAACAGAAAAGCAACGAACCTTTATCAAACCTTGTAGATCCGCTTTTGAGAAAAGGTAATTCTTCAAACATGCCCAACCCGGTCGTGCCAATCTCAAGCATTTCTACTGAGTCGTTATGAAGCAATACGGGAGGATTATGTCCTGCATTGATGTAGTTGATGGTATTCGTTAGTCCAGAAATCCTGGCTACAAAAAAAGTAATGAACTTCTCTCCTTGCGCAGAACGGTTGACACAAGCATTCAACTCAAAAACCAAATCCTGCAAGGTGAACTCTGTGTGACGGATGATAGCATGCAGATTCGCTTGGAAATTTGACATCAACATGGCAGCAGATAAACCCTTGCCCGAAACATCTGCCATACACACCAAAGCCTCGTGATCGTTCAACTTGATGAAATCATAGTAATCTCCACCTACTGACTGATGAGGTATGTATGTAGCTGCTATGTCCAGAAAAGTGTGGGTCACAAAATCGGCTGGAAACAACATCGATTGCATCTGAGCAGCCAATTGAAGCTCCCGTTCCATCGCCGCCTGTCTTATGGATTCCTTAGCCAACCTTTTGTTTTCAATTGCCACAACGATTACATTGGTAATCGTATGAATGTAGGTTACTATCTCCCGCTTGCTATGGAAAACCTCCTCATCCAACCCGCCAATCAAGGCATAAGCCAGGGGAACATCCTGATGCATTACCGGAACAATAGTCTCGAAAGTGGTAACCCAACCACTTTGTGGCTTCAACTCCTCAGAAAAACTCCGAATGTCTTCCAAAAGGGTGGTAGAGTCACTTGGTATTCCGTTTGAATCCAATCCGTAGGAAAATGGAATATGCCAACCACCCTCGTTTACCACTAACAAAACGCGTCCAACCCTTAACTGGTTGCGCAATACGGATTGGTAAATATCAAAAAGGTTAGAAGAGGGCAAGTTGTAGTTGATTGCCTTGGTAATTTGCAACAACCAATGCAGTTGGAGCTTCTTAGCGTCTAACTCCTGTTTAAGACGGTTTTCGTCCTGCATCATTTCAAATGAATGATCAATCGTTCAGATGTTCTATGATTTCAGGCAGCCTTTTGATGAGTGCCAATTCCTTCATCTTTTCGCGAGCCTCGCGAACAGGACTTCCAAAATAAGTCACTCCACCCTTAAGTGATTTGGGTACGCCTGACTGACCAAGGACAACTGCTCCTTTACCAATTACAAGATCTTTTTGTACTCCTACTTGTCCCCAGAGGATGACATCATCCTCAACAACCACTACTCCAGCCACACCGACTTGGGCTGCGAAAAGGCAGTTTTTCCCTATGACTGTATCATGTCCAATATGCACCATGTTGTCGAATTTGGTCCCTTTGCCAATGACCGTATCTCCAGAAACGCCTTTGTCAATAGTACAAGAGGCGCCAATTTCCACATCATCCTCAATAATTACTCGACCACAAGAAACCATTTTATCATAACCCTCGGGCCTACGCTTGTAATAGAATGCATCAGCACCTATGATTGTACCTGCATGAATTGTGACTCGGTCGCCAATGATGCAGTGGTCGTAAATAACAACACCTGGTTGGATTACACAATCTCGTCCGATGACGACATGGTTACCCACATGCACACCTGGCTGTAGTATGGTACCTGCCCCTATGGTTGAGCTTGAAGCAACCGGACCATCCATTGGTTCAAAAGGTCGGAAATGCTTCACAATGGAAACATAAGCAGCGAATGGATCCGCACAAAAAAGCAAGGATTTACCTTGAGGCGCATCGACCTCTTTGTTGATGATGATGTAAGTGGCTTTGGAACCAAGCGCCTTGTCATAATACTTTGGATGATCCACGAAAGTGATATCGCCCGATTCCACCATGTGGATTTCATTAATTCCTGATACCAGGGCTTGTGAGTCGCCAATAATCGAAGCAGATGCTATTGTAGCGATTTCAGAAAGGGTTACCGGTTTTTTGAATCTCATATTGATACAAAAATAGTGATTTTCAGTAGTATAAAAAATCCCGTGCAGTTGGCTGCACGGGATCACAAACACACACAAAAAACAAACAGTAATTATTGATTTAACAATAAACGGCTTGCAATTGTTTGGCTTTGACCGTAAATGTAAAGAGTGTAAATCTTGCCGCTCTCCAATGTAAATGGATTCAAATCATACTCTGTTGAGAATGTATTGGAGTTCCTTAGCTTCAAATCATAAACACCCTCAGTAACCTTTATGAAATCCGTATATTCCTTATAGGTTATCTCATTGAATGCCTGATCCAAAAGGACATCAGTATCCAAAAACAAATCCAAACTTGGAGCATCCGCCGATAAGTGAATGAATCGGATCCGAGAAAACCCAGGCTCTGGTGTGGTTAAATCATCCTCCACAATTAGTGGCTCCACATTTGAATTGGCCCCAATTGCATAAACCGAATAGAACTCGCCTTGGAGGAAATTGAAATTGACAAAGGTCAAGGGAGAAGACGATCCTGCATTAAAAATGCTTAAATCCCCAAAACCAGCCCCAATCTTTACATATGCTGTATTCTCTCCCAAAAGCAATGGATTTGGGTTTATCTTAATATCCTTCAAATAAAAGTCATAAGCAGCGATAGCGCTATGTGCATTCACCATGATTAAATTCGAATTCAGGGAATCTTGACCTGGCGGTGGTTCCGGTTTTATTTCCTCCTCTTTTTTATCCTGGCAAGAGACTATAGCTATCGAGGACAAACACAATAGAATTAACCAAAAAGATTTTATGAGCGCAGCCATTGGGGAACTTACTTTAATATCGTGTAAAGTTAGGGATAGCTTCACCTACCTTTTAGTTATCAAGGATTTAATTCAGGGTTTCGTGAGATAAAAGTAGTGTTGAGGCAATAAAAGAAGTACCTTTGCACCCTCAAAACCCGCTCATGCGGACACTCCTAACATGAAGAATATCAGAAACATCGCCATTATTGCCCACGTTGACCATGGAAAAACGACATTGGTCGACAAAATACTTCACCAGTCTCAGCTTTTTCGCGAAAACCAACAAATGGGCGAGTTGATTTTAGATAACAATGATTTGGAGCGTGAGAGAGGCATCACCATTGTTGCCAAAAATGTTTCTGTTAATTACAAAGGGGTAAAAATCAATATCATAGACACCCCTGGCCACGCCGATTTCGGCGGAGAGGTGGAGCGCGTTCTAACAATGGCTGATGGTGTTCTCCTTTTGGTGGATGCGTTCGAAGGACCTATGCCACAAACCCGCTTTGTACTGCAAAAGGCTCTGCAAGCCAACCTTAAGCCCATTTTGGTAATCAATAAGGTGGATAAGGAAAATTGTAGGCCCGATGAGGTTCATGAGAAAGTCTTCGACCTATTCTTCAATTTGGACGCCACTGAGGAGCAATTGAATTTCCCCACAGTATATGGATCATCTAAACAAGGATGGATGTCGCATGATTGGAAAGTGCAAACCAACGATATCACCGCATTGCTCGATACAATCGTAAGTTATGTTCCAGAGGCCCCTTTCCGTGAAGGGACTCCGCAGATGCTCATTACATCACTGGATTATTCATCGTTTGTTGGGCGAATTGCCATTGGCCGAGTATATCGAGGAACCTTTAAAGAAAACATGCCGGTTACCTTGATGAAAAAAGACGGCAGAGGCGTTCGGACCCGCATCAAAGAACTTATGACATTTGAAGGGCTGGGGCGAGCAAAGGTATCCGAGGTTTCTGCTGGCGACATCTGCGCCATAGTGGGATTGGATGACTTTGAAATTGGCGATACTGTTGCTGACTTTGAAAACCCTGAGGCTTTGAAGCCTGTGGCCGTCGACGAGCCAACAATGAACATGCTATTTACGATCAACAACTCTCCCTTTTTCGGGAAGGAAGGTAAGTTCGTAACATCACGACACCTTCGCGACAGGTTGTTCAAGGAGCTTGAAAAGAACCTCGCCTTGCGTGTGGAGGAAACAGGCTCACCAGATGCCTATCTAGTTTATGGAAGGGGTATTCTTCACCTTTCAATTCTGATTGAAACCATGCGCAGGGAAGGATATGAGCTTCAGGTTGGACAGCCGCAGGTTATCATCAAGGAAATTGATGGCGTGAAATGTGAGCCTGTGGAATCACTCACCATTGATACCCCAGAGAATGTGGCAGGCAAGGTGATCGAGTTGGTAACTCAGAAAAGGGGCGAACTTTTGATCATGGAGCCGAAAGGAGATTTGCAGCACCTTGAATTCGAAATCCCAGCAAGAGGATTAATCGGGCTGCGCAATGCCATTCTTACCGCTACTGCTGGAGAAGCTATAATGGCTCACCGATTCAAAGCTTATGAGCCATGGAAAGGCACGATCCCCGGCAGAATCAATGGAGTACTTATCAGCATGGACAAAGGGTCCTCGACTGCCTATTCTATCGATAAAATGCAAGACCGCGGAGCCTTCTTCATTAGCCCAGGAGAAGAGGTTTACGGTGGACAGGTCATCGGAGAACACATTCGTCCGGGAGACCTTGTTATAAATGTAACTAGAGCCAAACAGCTCACCAATTTCCGTGCGGCTGGAAGCGACGACAATGTTCGTATAACGCCTAAAATCGATTTCTCTTTGGAGGAAGCCATGGAATACATAGAGTGGGATGAATATGTTGAGCTAACCCCCAAGTCGATACGAATTCGAAAAATTCACCTGGATGAAAACGAAAGGAAGCGCCAACAAAAGAAAGTGATGGCATGATTTGCCTACGCATGATCATAAAAAAAAGGTGATGGAAATCCATCACCTTTTTTCGTTTTGGTACTACCAATTACTTGACACGCTCTACATATGAAAAATTGCGGGTATCGACTTTGATTTTTTCGCCTTGGTTGACAAACAGTGGAACATTGATAATGGCACCCGTCTCCAATGTAGCGGGCTTCAATGTGTTGGTAGCCGTATCGCCCTTTACGCCTGGCTCGGTATAAGTGATTTCCAATTCCACGAAAGTGGGAGCTTCAGCAAGAATAGGATTATCTTGTTCGAAAGCGATTTTCACTGTCATACCTTCCTTCAGGAATGAGGAAGATTCTCCGAACAAGTCTTCAGGGATATGCACTTGCTCATACGACTCGTTATCCATACAAACATAATGTTCGCCTTCCTTATATATATATTGAAGTTCCTTGTATTCAACGCGTGCTATTTCCACTTCCTCACCTGAGCGGAATCGATATTCGGCCAATTTGCCTGTTTTCAGATTTCGCATTTTGGCTTGATAAAAAGCCCTAAGGTTTCCCGGTGTACGGTGTTGATATTCGATTATTTGACACAATTCGCCATTGAAACGGATGACGGATCCAACGCTGATGTCTCCAGTATTTGCCATTGGGTTATAATGTTAAATGTTCTTTTTGCTTTAAAAAGAAAAGGCAACGCAAGATAGCGCTGCCTGTTCTTTGTAATTGACAATATCAACCTGCCACAACCTCAAAGGTAACAGGCACTACGATATCGCGATGCAGCTGCACTTCGGCTGTGTAGGTGCCTAGGCCTTTGATATGCTCATCCTTCATTGAGATTTGACGCTTCTCAATGTTTTGTCCCATACGCTTCAATACATCGGCGATTTGTTGGGTTGTAACCGAGCCAAAAAGCTTTCCATTTTCGCCTACCTTGGCGGAGATGGTTAGTACCACATTTTCAATAGCTGACTTCACCTTTTCGGCTTCCATCTTGATTTTTTCAACCTTATGTTGACGCTGACGCATCACCTCATCATTGATCTTACGATTGGTCTCGCTGGCTATAACAGCAAGTCCATTGGGGATAAGGTAGTTCAAACCATAACCGTTGCGCACTTTTACTACATCGTGTGCGTAACCGAGGTTTTTTACATCTTGTTTGAGAATTACTTCCATGGTTCGTTCCTCCTTACTTTAAAAGATCCGTTACATAAGGCATTAGCGCCAAGTGGCGAGCCCTTTTTACCGCGGTTGAAACCTTACGCTGAAACTTCAATGAGGTTCCAGTAAGGCGACGAGGCAACACTTTTCCTTGTTCATTAACGAACTTGGTGAGGAAAGTGGCGTCTTTGTAATCGATATACTTAATACCGATTTTCTTGAAGCGGCAGTATTTTTTCTTGTTGACCTCTACTGCGGGAGGGTTCAGGTACCTTACTTCGTTGCTTGACATTTTTCTACCGTTTTTCAGTTAGCGGATTCCTCCTGTTTCTTTTGCGCTGCGTTCTTACGCTTCTTTTCGTTGTAAGCTACAGCGTGTTTGTCGAGGGCTACGGTTAAGAACCGCATGATGCGCTCGTCACGCTTGTACTCAAGCTCCAACTTGGCAATAACATTGCCGTCGCCTTTGAACTCAGTGAGATAATAGAACCCGGTATTCTTCTTCTGGATCGGGTAGGCCAGCTTTCGTAATCCCCAATTGTTCTCATGAACAATCTCGGTACCGTTGTCGGTGAGGATCCTGCGGAATTTGTCGACCGTTTCAGTCACCTGCTCCTGCGAAAGAACAGGATTCATGATGATTACGGTCTCATAATACTTTGGCATGCCGTGATTTGTTATTTGGTTTAGACCCCGGAATTGGGGAGGGCAAATGTACAAACATTATGGGAATCATACAAGTAAGTGAATGGCTTATTTAAAAACAGACTGTACTTGAAAAACATCTGCTCGTCAAAAAAACAAAAAAACCTGAATAACAACTACTTACTCATGCCTTAGGGCTTCGATTGGATCGAGGTTGGAAGCTTTAATTGCAGGATACATTCCCGATATAACACCCACAATGAAGCATAAGACCACCCCGGAAATCATCCACTTCCAAGGAATGATGAATCCAGCGGCAAAGAAGAGCCCCATCAGGTTGCCCATCCCTACCCCTAGAACTATACCCAACAAACCGCCCATCTGACAAATTACAATTGCTTCGACCAGGAATTGCCTTTTTATGTGTTGCTTGGATGCTCCCAATGATTTTCGGATGCCAATTTCCCTGGTTCGTTCCGTAACACTAACCAGCATGATGTTCATTAGTCCGATAGATGCTCCCAGCAAAGTGATGAATCCGATTATGGTGGCCGCTATGGTTACATAATCCAATTGACTGATAACGATATTGGCTAAACTGTCGCTCTGCACTATTTCAAAGGAGTTATCCTCACCGACCATATCGCCCCTTACCGTTCTGAAAGTACCAATGGCTTCACCCTGACCTTGGTCCAACTCAGCTACGGTATTAACCTTAACGGAAATGGTATATGAACGATTATCATCTCCATAGCGCTGTCTGACATTCATCAGTGGTATGATACAAACCTTGTCCCCACTAAAAGCAAAACTTGAACCCTTCTCTTCCAATACTGCAATAACACGGTATTTATTGTTGCCCACACTGATCAACTGATCCAACGGGTCCTCGCCTGACTTGAAAAGCGTGTTGGCCATTTCGTAACCCAAGAGCACGACATTTCCACCCGATTCCAATTCCAGGTTTGAAAAGTTCCTGCCTGAACGAATTCGATAGCCTGAAGCGGCAAGATATCCTTCGTCAGCACCAGTAATGGTTACATTGGGGTTGGATTCAATGTTTTTGAACTTTAAAACTCCGACCATGGAAGCGGTTGTGGAAATAGAAACAACAGCCGGATAACTGTATTGCTCCTTGAAATGCTGCGCTTCATTGAAGGATATTTGTTGGAAACGCTTGGGCCTTTTACCATCCCTACCTATACGAATACCCATTCCATAATTACGGATAGTAAAGGTGTTTGCACCCATACTCGAGAAACTGCTGTTGATGGACGACTCAATGGCATCAATAGCTGTGAGGATACCCACCAATGCCATAATACCAATGGCAATAATCAAAGCCGTTAAGGTGGTCCTTAAACGCTGTGCTTTTACAGACCCCAGGGCAACCTTTATGTTCTCATTTGTATTCAATTGGGTATATTTTCTGTAAAGGTATGTCATTCAGCCGTATGCTAGGCGATTTTTTGGCATGGTTTTAGCTTGATTCGGTTGACAAAAGATAGAATAATCACTATAATTGCAAAAAACATCCAAAATGAAAAAACTGTTTTTAACCCTGACCCTCATTTGCGGAGCCTTCATAATGGCCAATGCCCAATCCATGGAGGCTGTTTCCACCGATTCCGACAACGCACAAGTAAAGAGCGCATCTACGGTAGCAAAGCCGGAGGTGGTAAGTGAGGAACCCAAATCCAACTGTGGTTCCAAGCAAATGGCATCCGGATGCTGCTCATCTAAGAAGTCAGCTTCCAAAGAAACCGCTTCAGCCAAAGCATGCTGCAAATCCGGCGACGATAAAAAGAGCGGTTGCACTGACAAGGCTCATCATGGTAATGACGAATCAAGGAAGGAGAAGGATTGACCCTTCCATAAAAAAGTTCAATCCTACCAAAACCTAAATTACCGCTTGCTGAAAATCCCGGCCACAAGCCGGGATTTTTATTTTATGCTATCAAAAGAAGGTGTCGTTTCGAATGAACGCATTAGTGAATCTGAAAGCCTCATTGAGTATTCCAAAGCACCTTTTCTAACCATGTGGACCAAATCATAATAATAAATCCTCCGATCCAATGGTTGATCATGATTCCAATAAAAAACAACTTTCGCATCTGATTTTGAAGCTACATTTTCTGCAATTTTTATCGCAGCTTCATACTTGGAGTATAACTCGCCACCTGCCAACGGCGAACTGGTAAGCATTATCCTGATGTTATTCTTGGATGCTAATTCAAAAACCTCGTCTAACAATGCAGCTCCATCATTGAAAATATGAACTGAGTCAAATGGAGATCGCATCAGCTCTAATTTTTGGGTGAAAGCGTTTTCCCAATAACCATTCCACCCGGAATCGGATTGGTTTGAAAATCCATTCCGCTGATCAAACTGCGGTGAGATTCCAAAAAATGACTTGACACCGATCCATTTTTTTAAATCGTCGTAATAGGTGATTCGTAGTGGTGGAAAAAAGGCCAGGTATTTGACTTCTGATTCGAATTTTGCAAGTCTTGATTCCAATTTCGGGTCCGGAAGAAAAGGCAAATAGTGAGGCAACTCAAGCATCTGATCCGTTTCCAAAGTAAACTCATCGAGGTGGAGTATGAGGTATCGAGGTGCTGGATGTGCTTTCAAATAACCTTCCAGCAAGATTGCCATGGAAGTAACACGGGCTCCATTCAATCCACCATTGTAAATCCGCAAACCAGTCATTTTGGAAATAACCTCAGTGTCGAAATGCGCGAGTGCCCTTGAGGAACCCAAACATAGTATATCGAAATTGGATGAGTCTTTTAACAACACATTCATTTTTCCTGAAACATCTTCTTTTGACTTTCGAAAACCGCTTTGCAACAATTGATCAAATGCGATCATGCACAAGACACCGAATGCCATCGAAAACAATATCCAAACGCCTACCCTTCTCATATTCTAAAACTGGAAATAAATGAAACTCTTCGAACCCATAATACCAAAACAGCATGTGATAGCCAATAAAAGCGAGGCCAATAAAATACTTCGAAGAGGATCGGATCTCCATCTAGTCACCCTTGGAGATTCAACCAACATTAGAATGGCGACAGAAGCAAAAGAAACCATCAACGCAAAAACTCCAAAGCCCTTGATAACCGGAGTGGTCATGTTGAATGTTCCCAGAAAACCACCTATTTGGGAAATCACGGTCATGGCATCATCAATGGTGCTGGCTCTGAAAAAAATCCATGCGAAACAGACCAACACAAAGGTGAATAGCACTCGAGCCGAGTGCATCAAATCTGGTGGAAGAATCTGAAAATATGACTTGGTTTCCAATTTCAAAATGCTGCTGATGATCAATCCCGAAACCAAATAAGTTCCATGCAAAGCGCCCCAAACCAAGAATGTCCAATTAGCACCATGCCAAAAGCCGCTTACGATGAAAGTTAAATAAAGATTGTAATACCACCTCCATTTTACAACCCGATTCCCACCAAGCGGGATATAAAGATAATCTCGGAACCATGTTGATAAGGAAATATGCCAACGAGACCAAAACTCGGATATGGATGCGGAAAAGTAGGGTGATTTGAAGTTATCCATTAGTTTGATACCGAGAAGCAGCGCACAACCGATCGCGATATCGGTATAACCTGAAAAGTCGCAGTAAATCTGAACGGCAAAAAAGAATGTTGCGAGCAGTACTTGCATTCCCTCAAAACCTTCCGGATACAAATAGACCTTATCGACATACATGGAGAGCCTGTCAGCAATGACCAATTTCTTAAAAAAACCAATAGCCATCAGCGTAAACCCCGAAACCAACATGGAAGCGTCAACCTTGTTACGAAGGTCTTTCAGCTGGGCAATCAGGTTACTTGCGCGCTCGATGGGCCCAGCAACCAATTGAGGGAAAAAAGTGACAAAAAGAGTGAAGAAGCCAAAGTTCCGCTCTGCTTTTAGATCACCCCTGTACACATCAATCACATAACCCATTATCTGGAAAGTGTAAAAGGATATTCCCATTGGCAGGAGCAATTTCAAAGCTGGCGACTCCCAAGTCAGACCACAGGATTCCATCACAACATTCAGGTTGCTGGAGAAAAAACCGTAATACTTAAAAAGGAAGAGAATGGAAAGATCAAAAACAATCACAAACCAAAGCCAGCGTTTTTTAGAAGCCAAGGATTCTAATTTTTCCAATCTTATGGAACATAGGAAATTAATCAGACATACTGATAGCAGAAGAATTATATACTCTGCTTTCCAAGCCATGTAAAACCAAAGGCTGGCTAAAAGGAGTAAAATCCATCTGAACCTGACTGGCAGCAGATAAAAAAGCAGCAGGGTCAAGGGAAAGAAAACGACAAACTGCAGCGAGTTGAATAGCATCAGTTGAATAGAATACCGTTGCTAAGATATCAATATTGAGGTTGGCTACAAAAAGCCCTGTAATTCAGAAAGGCAGGCAACTTTGCTGTAACGAGCATTTGGCTCATGTATACCGTTGGGATCAAATAAACAGGCCTGCATGCCCGCATCCAAGGCTCCAGCAATGTCCGTATCCAAGTTATCACCCACCATCAAACATTGGTCGACCGGTACCGCACACAAAGAAGCAGCGTGCAAAAAAATGGCTTGATGAGGTTTTTTGAAACCGATTTGCTCAGAAATGAGAACATGGTCAAAATAGTGATCCAACCTGCTCTCACGAACTTTTACTCGCTGCACCTCATGAAATCCGTTTGTTATAAGCGCCATGGGAACACGGTCAGAAAGATACCCCAAGATCTCGTGAACAAATGGAAATAGATGGGTTTTGACAGGACTCTCCATCACATAATACTCCGCCAAGCATTCAGCTAACTCGTCATCATGGATACCGAAATGATCTAGTGTGTGTGCAAAACGACCCTTTCGAAGATGCTCCTTGGCAATCATGCCTTTGGAATAAGCCTCCCACATATCATGGTTGATACGTTCGTAGACACGAATGAAATCACTTACATTCACCACTCCTTTGGTTTCAAGGCCGTATCTGTGATATAATTCAGATATAGTTTGTCGAGAGTTTGCCTCGAAATCCCAAAGGGTATGATCCAAATCGAAGAAGACGGCCTTGATGGTTCCCATCATCCAACTACTTTTTCCTTAAGCTCAGTTACTGATGTGGCGTGAAAAAGCTCAAAAGCCCCTGTCAACACAATCGACCAGAATAGAATTGAAACAAACATGTAAAAAAATATTTTCCTTTTATGATCCTCAAACAAATTCAAAATGACCGTACCTACGGGAATTGATATAACCACTGGTGTCAGGAATGCCACGCCAGCCAAGCCGTACTTCCTCCATAGTTTGACAAACCTCCTGCTTCGCTTCGTAAAAACCTTTCGTGTCTGGTCTATAGGGTGCACCAAATCCTCTTCGTGTCCAGGTCGAATAATTAGCTTTGTTCCATAAAGCGCCAGCAGCGCTTTGCGACGCACCCAATTTATACCGATTTGGATTTCCAAACTAAAGAATGTAAATACCCAGACGCCCAACATACCTCCAGCAACACAATAGGAAACTGTTTCAAAAAATGTAAATCTGTACTCATCATTTAAGTACGCGAATGAGGGTCCAGCTACGAATTTGACGCTGCTCACCAAAACAACAAAGACAATCTTTAGTAACCCTTCCACCTTGTTAGCAAACGCCTAATAAAAACTAAGCCTTTTCGCCATACGCCAAGTCGCCAGCATCTCCCAAACCGGGAACTATGTATGACTGTGCGGTGAGCTCTTCATCCACAGCGCCAATCCAGAGGGTAATATTCTCAGACAGGTGCTTTTTTACATAATCAACACCCAGTTTGCTAGCTATCACCGAAACCACATGGGTATGCGCGGGAACACCTTTTTCCAACATGGCTTTGTAAGTCATGACCATGGATTGCCCTGTGGCGAGCATAGGATCTGTGAGAATGACCACACGGCCATCCAAAGAAGGTGCGGCTACATACTCTAAGCTGATTTCGAAACTGCCATCCTTGTGATGCTTTCTATATGCAGAAATAAATGCATTATCAGCCTGATCAAAATAATTTAGAATACCTTGGTGCAAAGGCAAACCCGCTCTCAATATAGTGGCAATAACCGGCTCCTCGGCGTGCACCTGCATGGAGGATACCCCTAGCGGAGTTGTGAAATCACGCTCCTCGTAACGCATGGTACGACTGATCTCATAGGCTGCTATTTCGCCGATTCGCTCGAGATTACGGCGAAATCGCTGACGGTCGTTTTGCACATTGACATCACGCAATTCCGCGATGAACCTACTAATAATTGAATTTTGTTCTGAAAGTATCCTTACCATCGTATTAATGGATTGTTATTTGTTTGAAGATCACTTCTAAAGTTAATAATAAACCCAGATGTGTTAACCTTTTTTAAACCAACACCAAGGTGGAGGCAATAAGTTTCTTGTGATGCGTAAATATACAGATTCGGAAGCACCAAATCCCGAATAAAAACGGGCCAAAGAATCATTGTTCGAACCCTCAAAATCCAAAAAAGAGTATTTCCCGGCGTTTTCGACAATGAAGTGATGAATCAAGCCGTGCATAGCTGAGTGTGCCTTGCCTTCCTCTGAGTTGCCTGAAAAAATAAAGCAGGCTCCCTCATGACTCAAAAAAAATACGGCTCCGGCAACAGGCTTCCCATCGGGCATCATAGTCAAATACACCTTGGCCATTTTTCTCTCGTTGGCTTGGCGGTACAATTCACGGAAAATGATATGCTTCTTGTCGGGATAATTTCCCAAACGCCCTCCCCTATCGGATTCAAACATGGCAATTACACCATCCACATTATCCGATTCCATCGTGACTAGACCAGCCTCTTCGCATTTCCGGATATTCCTTTTGTGATTGGTTGAGTAAAGCTGCTTGATTTCATCGGCGGTTCCATTCAAATTCAGGATCAGGTTCCTGTTTTTATAAGATGTAACATTGAGCTGAAATTTGGAATTGGCGTGATTCAGATTCAAATCGACAAACCGAAAATGCAGAGGGATGGATTCTATGAATGCTAAAAAAACATCCTCTCCCAATTGGTGCTTGGAGAAAACACCCAGCTGCTGACAATAAGGGGGAGTGAAAACATAGTCTATGAAATACTTCCTCGAAAAGGGCAAAGGCATTACTGCCGTATAGTCTTCGGTTGCCAAAGCACACCAATTTGGGGATATGGCATCCAAGTACCATGAATACGCGTATACATTTCCATTATGTGCTGTCCGAATGGATTCATCCCAACGCACATCATCGATTCGGTTTCGTTCAAAAAGGATCAATCTGTTACCCATTTCATACGGCAGCTTCCACCATTTGCTTGTAAACATCCCGCCATCCAGACCAAATTTTGTTCTCTGACAAGGACTCATTGTGCCATAAACTGATGAAATCACCATTCACGGCTCGAACCTCCCGGATGACGGGAAGAATATGATCCATGGCCTCTTCAGGACGAATTTTCATGTAATATTTCATCGTCGCATCCATCACAGCGAAGGGATGAATCTTCAATGATGTAACTTGCTCGTTGTCGAGATCATAGAAATAGTAAGGGGTACATATTGATGCCCTGAAACCAAGTTGCAAATTAAGACCCATGGTATAATCATCGTATATGTCCAATTCCACCAGTCGACGGTAGGTCTCAGGAAGTTTGAGCACCAAGAAGTGCTGCCTACTGCTATGCACTTCGCGCTTGAGGATACGGCTAAGTATCGATAATTCGGTTTTCAATTTTTTAGGATCCTTGTTCGAGCCGTATGAAGGATGTATGCCTGTTTCAGCATAGTCGGAAATGGATTGAATCAATGATTGGAACTTCCTTGAATCTACAGGTACATTCTTATCGTTGACACCATACTCACCCAATAGAAAAAAATAAATTGACTTGAACTTGAATTTTCGTTGTAATTCGAATTGGTATTCGTAAGTATCGTAAGGGTCCTTTATGAGTCCGAGCAAGGCCTGAGTTCGCTCCCAAAACTCCTTGAAGTCCACATTGACTAACGATCTGGCATAAGCGCCAGCCGTACGCATAAATCCTTTTTCCAGATAAGCCCACGCGTTGTCGATATCAATTGTGGAGATAAATCGATACTTACGGTTGGAAAAAACCATTTCGGGATAACGGTTTCTCAAAACATCTCTAATCATGCCCGCGTAAATATTGACAAGTGGCTTACCAATGAATCCTTTTTGATAGGCAAGACTTTCGGAGCTATCAAACCGATCATGCGAATCGCGTAAGTGGGGCAAGTATTCCTCATAACGCGTCACCAACCAAAATGACGCAGCAAAAAGATCGAATGGAAAAAGCAATTGCGGATTCGTAGAAAACAAGGCTTTGACCCCTTGCCAATCGAAAACAGACACCTGTTGGTCTTCTATGCCCTTCTCAAAAAGCAATCGTACAGAACCAATGAATATCTCATCGCCAACGGATGCGTCTCCGTAGGAGATTTTAGGACCGGGGAAAGCCGAGAAGGCCTCCTTGGTTTGGACAAATTCATAATCCACACCGACCAAGTCCGACAGTACAAGATCGAATGTATAACGCAACCTATTGGTTATGGCTGGAACCAATACGGCCACCTTACTGCGATGTTGACTGCCCATTTGTGTGCTAAGTTATAAATTCGGCACACAATGCAACATCAGAGCCTACCCTCATCCGAAAAACTATAATAATGATCGGATGCAACAATGATATGATCCAACATTTGAACATCGAAAAGATATGCCGCTTCGGACAACTTTCGAGTGAGTTGTAAATCGGATTCGCTTGGATTCCTGTTGCCACTGGGGTGGTTATGACATAAAATCAAACCGGAGGCCGAACACTCTACCACCTTCTTGAAAACCATTTTCGGATCCACCACGGTTCCCGTAATACCACCCTTGCTTATCTGTTGGCGCGATATCACATGATTTGCCCTGTTCAGAAGCAGAATCCAGAACTCCTCGTGCCCCAAGTCGGACAATAGTGGAATAAATATGTCTGCCGCATCCTTGCTGCAAGAGATCTTTATGGTTCGCGCCGCCTCGGCCAATCGCCGTCTTCTACCCAATTCCAATGCAGCCAAAAGGGTTAGTGCTTTGACCGAACCCATTCCTTTGAAAGAGGCCAAATCGTGTAAATCCAATCGTGAAAGCCGGGTAAGATCAAAATCAACCGAGTGTAGGATCTTATTGGCTAGTGTAGTGGCCGACTCCCCTTTGACCCCGTTACGAATAATGATTGCCAACAACTCGGAGTCCGACAGTGAGGGAGCTCCAAGCTGTTTCATTTTTTCACGAGGTCGGTCGGATGGGGCTAATTGCCCAAGAGAAAAATCGTTCATAAAAAGCGGATTTTGAAAAGTTATCCGAAAAAACAAAAGACCCTTCCGAAGATTCGGAAAGGTCAATTTGATGCCTTAAAAAAGTGATCGCAGGGGTCAGGAAAGTGCATTAACCATCTTGGCAAGGCTAGACTTTAGGTTAGCGGCCTTGCTCTTATGGATCACATTGTTTTTGGCAAGCTTATCCAACATGGAAGCAACCTTTGGGAACATTTCAGCTGCCTGCTTTTTGTCTTTAGCAGCACGCATGTTCTTCAGAGCATTCCTCATGGTCTTAGCCTGGTAGCGGTTACGCTCTTGCTTGGATTCATTTGAGCGGATGCGCTTTTCGGCGGATTTGTGATTAGCCATTTTTTTGACTTTTAATAGTTTACACCTTTCGGTGGATGAATTATTTGGTAGCCCGTACGGGAATCGAACCCGTGTTTCCTCCGTGAAAGGGAGATGTCCTAGACCCCTAGACGAACGGGCCGGCTACTACTCTTTTTTCAAAGAGGTCGCAAAATTAATCAATTACGGGCAAATCCGCAATCCATAATCAAAAAATATCATGTAATATCATCGTCTGATTGAAGCCTGAAGCCCAATCGTTTACCTGTACTTAGAACACTGGAAAGGCTTTTTTCAATCATTTCCTGTACGGATATAACCCTAACCTGATCAAAAGAGGGTGCAACGATATCAAAATCAAGACAGTGGGCAACAAGTATTTCACAAATTAATTTGGCATGATGTTCATCGAACAAAACAGTGCCAGGGTCATTGTAAACCAACCCAAGCTGTTTTTTGCCTTCCATGAAAAAGTGCCTATTCTTATCAACGAACAAGCGGGCAATTAGAACTCCTTGGTCATTCACCCGATTAAATTTCACAGAGTCTGTTAGAAAATTGTACACGGAAATCATACCGAAATATCCTTTGCCATGCTCCCCTTTCATAGAGGAGTGCTTCCAAATAGGGTGCCCCTCCGGAAAAGTGAAAGCATCGGAATGGAGCGAGAAAATGACGATATCATCCGAAATCCTGAATTCAAGATCCAAACTACCCCTTTCAACAAACTTCACTGCGATTCTTTTGTCGATGTCTATGATGGCGGTTGCAATTTCTTGCTCCAGTTTTTTAAGTGACGACTTTATCAAACCGAAAGCCCAATCGGCATTTAGACCCACATCCAGCTTGGAAGTGGCTTTTTCAGACAATGACCTTATTATATGGTCGAAATAACTAGGCTTGGTTCCTTCTGACATCAGTATGCTCGTGCAAAAATGACCCTTTGATTGGAGGGATTGCCTGTCAATATACAACTGCCCGACTCCAGCTTATTTCCTAATGGAATACACCGGATGGTAGCTTTGGTCAGGTCCTTTATTTTTTGTTCCGTTTCGGAAGTGCCATCCCAATGAGCAAAAACAAAACCACCCTTGTTATCCAGAATATCAACGAACTCGTCCATCGTATTTGCAGTATGGGTAGCCGTTTCCCTGTAATCAACTGCCTTTTTATAAATATTGTCTTGAATATTTTCCAATAAATGGACGATCTTTTGATCAATGCCGGCTGCCTGTATCACCATTTTTTCCTTTGTATCTCTCCGAGCTACTTCAACACTTCCGTTCTCCATATCTCTAGGTCCAATGGCAATACGAACAGGAATACCCTTTAGCTCATATTCTGCAAACTTCCAACCGGGCTTGTGAGTATCGCGGTTGTCGTACTTTACAGAAATCCCAACAGCAGTCAACTGAGACCGTATTTGTTCGGCATACTGATTCAAGGCCTGCAACTGCTCATCGTTTTTATAAATGGGAACAATTACCACCTGAATGGGAGCCAATTTGGGAGGCAACACCAAGCCATCATCATCTGAATGCGCCATTACCAATGCACCCATGAGACGAGTCGAAACACCCCAGGATGTCGCCCAAACATGATCCTGAACTCCTTCCTTTGTGGTAAACTTCACATCAAAAGCCTTTGCAAAATTCTGTCCCAAAAAATGGGAAGTGCCAGCTTGTAATGCCTTGCCGTCTTGCATCAGCGCCTCTATGCAATAGGTCTCAATGGCGCCTGCGAATCGTTCATTAGCAGTTTTGATTCCTTTCACTACCGGCAGAGCCATCCACTTTTCAGCGAATTCGGCATAAACACCAAGCATTTTTTCAGTTTCCTCTACTGCCTCTTGGGCAGTTGCATGCGCAGTGTGGCCCTCCTGCCAAAGAAACTCAGCCGTACGCAAAAAAAGCCTCGTTCTCATCTCCCAACGAACCACATTTGCCCATTGATTGACAAGAATCGGCAAATCACGATAAGACTGAATCCAATTTCGGTAGGTATTCCAAATGATGGTCTCAGAGGTAGGTCGAACAATCAACTCCTCTTCTAATTTGGCCTCGGGATCCACCTCAATTCCCTTGCCATCTGGAGCGTTTCGCAACCTGTAATGCGTTACAACGGCACACTCCTTTGCAAAACCTTCGATGTGGGCAGCCTCCTTGGAGAAAAAGGACTTCGGAATAAACATTGGAAAATAGGCGTTGCTGTGACCCGTGTCTTTAAACATTTTATCCAACGCCTGCTGCATTTTTTCCCAGATGGCATATCCGTATGGTTTAATTACCATACACCCCCTCACGGCGGAGTTCTCAGCCAAATCGGCCTTTATGACCAGATCCTGATACCATTCGGAGTAATTCTGCGAGCGACTTGTGATTTCTTTTCCCATTGGATAATTTTGAAAAGGATAATATTTGGTATGGTATTTGTTTTGATTCTCACAAAGTTCCGAAACTAAACGCACATTACCAATCCGGAACCGTTCTCAACAAGGTCTAACCTCTTAAAAATCAACGGCCATGAAACCGTTCATCACAATCCTCGCTGCAGTAGCCCTGTTTTCTGCCTCCTGCTCATCCTCAAGGGTATCCCGTTCTGGTGACTACGACGATGTTTATTATTCCTCTTCCGACGCACCTAGCCGCGAAAATACCACGGCACCCGAAGATTACACGCCTTCTAGACAAAACGATGAGGAAAGCAACGGAACAGAACCTCGTTTCGATTATGGCAACAATGAAAGCAACAGCCAAAACGCACCTAGCGCAAACGAGAATGGTTCTATCGGTGGTGGAAACCCAAACTCAACCTATTCCACTTCAGGCGGCAATACTTATGTCACCAACAATTACTATGACCAGGATGACTACTACGATTATGCCTACTCATCCAGGTTGAGAAGATTTCATACAAATGTCGGGTTTGGCTATGGTTACTACAGCGACTATTATACCAACTCATATTGGTATGATTACAATCCTTGGTCTTACGGGGTGAGCATTTATTTAGGATACCGTTGGTGGAATCCTCGATACACTTTCTATTACAACTACTGCTATACTCCAACGGGATACTATGGATACAATCCTTGGTATTCACCAGGGTATAACCCATATTTCCATTCCCCATACTATTCCTACTGGGGAGGATACAATCATGGTTACAACCATGGCTATTGGGATGGTTACAATGACGGTTTATACGGAAGCTATCACAATCCTTATTACTTCAATAGTTACGATAACTCCAGTTACTATTATGGACCAAGAGGAAGAAGAGGTGGCAATATCGCAAATGCAGGAGTTACTTCTAACACCCTAGGAAATCTTTATCAGAACACTGGAAGAAATGACACTCCGAAAACTCCCGCCATATCCAAGCCGGGCACCAGAGATATCACTCCAAGGGTGAATGATAACGGAGATATTCGACCCAGTACAATATCATCTGATCCAAGGCCTATGGCTCCATCAAATAATCCGAATGCATTGCCTTCTAAAGGAAACAGCGCTACTGAATCCAATCCAAGGTCAATACACGGCTCAGAAAACCCAGCTGCGGTCTCGCCTTCCAACCAGAATCCAAAAGGACTCGGAAACGGCTCTGTACCTAGCCGTGCTAACAATAATGACATAAGACCATCTAACAATCAACCTGACCCCAGGCCAATGGCTCCAGCAAACAACAACCCTCGTGGTAATAGTTACGAGCCGGATCCAAGGCCAACTGACAATACACCCAAAGGAAACAGCGGTGGTGTTCGACCCGATCCAAGACCAATGGCCCCTTCCAATACCAATCCTCGAAGCAACCAAATGAATAATCAATCCGAGTCAAGTCCTTCGAACAATGTTCCCAGAGGAAAAAGCAACGACATCCGTCCAGAGCCTAGACCAATGGCCCCCTCCAATTCCGCACCTCGTGGAAACAGTTTTGAAACCCGCCCCGATTCAAGACCTTCCAACAATGCGCCAAGAGGTGGAAGCTTCGAACCTCGACAAGAACCAAGAAATAGTGGAGGTTCTCCAAGAACTCAAACGCCTTCCTTAAACAACCCCTCCCCGAGGTCTAGCTCTCCTGCTGCAGCTCCCAGAGGAAATAATTCGAGCTCTAGTGGAACAAGAAAAAGCCGTTAATCAAACCGGAGTCTACAAAATTCAAAACCAACTTACATGAAATCCATCATAAAAGGCATGCTAACCACATGCCTTTTTTTACCTACAATTTCTTCTGCGCAAAATGAATTGGATGCTTTGCGCTACAGTCAAGTTTTTCATGGCTCTACCGCTAGATCCACTGCCATGGGCGGCGCCTTCGGCGCATTGGGTGGCGACTATTCTTGCCTGAGCACCAACCCTGCTGGCTTAGGAATATACAGAAAATCCGACTTCTCATTTTCCCTTGGTTTCACCGGCCGCGAATATGAATCCGATTTTCAAGGCTCACGAAGGCAAAGTGATCGATTTGACATTGACATGCCGAATCTTGGTGTAGTGCTTGCATCCGGCTCAAAGAAACCAGGCATTGGATCTGGAATTGCTTTCGGAATCGCTTACAACAGGCTGGCTAGCTTTAACAACTCTATTGAATTCAAAGGCAGAAATGATGGCAATTCCATATTGGATTCATTTACTGAAGAAATTGCACTGGATGGTGGCGTTGATGATTTTGACATCTACGACTTTTATCCATTTGGTGCCGGTTTAGCATACAACACCTACCTAATTAACCCTACGCAAGCCGATACATTCCTTTACGACGGAGTGATCCCAAATGGAGGAGTTACCCAGAGCATGGTCATCGAGTCAAATGGCTCCATGGGAGAGCTGTCGCTTGGTCTTGCCGGAAGAATTGAAGAAACATTTATGGTTGGACTGAGTCTCTCATTCCCAAACATCGAATATGAGGAGTTGAAAACCTATACAGAGACGGATGAGGAGGGTACAGTATTCGTTGCAGACACATCATTACTCTACAGAGATTTCAAATCCTTGAAATACGAAAACTATTTAAAAACAACCGGAAACGGATTTAACATGAAACTGGGTGCTATATTCCAGCCCATTGATTGGCTCAGGACTGGACTGGCCATTCATACGCCAACTTGGTTTTTCATGAGCGATATTTATAACTCAAAAATGCAATCCGTATTTTCAAATAACAGGTTTGAAGATTTTTCTCCCGACGGAAACTACACTTACAGGCTCAGAACCAGCTGGAGAACGATAGCAAGCTTAGGGTTCATTTTTGGAAAATCAGGACTTCTAAGTCTAGAGGGTGAATTGGTGCAATATCCAAGGGCAAAGCTCGGATCAAGTGACTACAATTTTATGAATGAAAACCAAATAATCAAAACCGTTTACAAATCATCCACCTTTAATTTCAGGGCAGGTGGAGAATGGCGCTACGAACCCTTTAGTCTCCGCGCAGGCGCTGCTTATTATGGCACTCCCTTTAACGATGCTTTTACGAATAAGGTCACCGATCAAAGCACTTGGATCTTTTCCGGTGGGGCTGGCTACAGAGGAAAGAAGTATTACTTCGATTTCGCCTTCGTATATTATGAAAGAGGCGAATCCATCAGTCCCTACTATTTAAGCTATGAACCAACACCTGCGGCAACTGCCAAAAGATTTGAAAGCCGCGTAGTGACCACTTTTGGTTGGAAGTTTTAGTCTTGTATAATGAGCTTAATTTCTATCCGTTGAGCTCTTATAATGTAAGCTTGACATTTGATCGGTGTTAGCAATCTCATTGGCTACATCCATGATTTCATTTGATGTGACGCCGTCTATACCTTTCATTACGGAAACCAGATCCATTGGACGGCCATAAAGCAATACATTTCTTGCATTGTTCAACATAAATCCGGGTCTGTTTTCCTGGGCTATAGCTATTTGACCTTTCAATTGATACTTGTAGCTATGCAGTTTTATTTTTGAAATCCGATTACGCTGAAGTTCATGCACCTCCTTCCAAACCAAATCTCTACACCGACTAAAAAAAACCGGGTCGGTGGCAAAATATATGCTGAAAATACCGCAATCTGAAAAAGTGTTGTAAGATGATTCTATTTGGTAAGTATAGCCATACTTCTCTCTTATTTTAAGATTCAACCTAGAGTTCATACCTGGACCACCGAGAATGTTGTTCAATAAGAATAGTGCAAAGCGTTTGGGGGATTTTGATCCATATGCCCGACCTCCGCAAATAAAATGGTCGTGGGCGGTTGGTCTTTGAAGAACCTTGTTGACCGGCTTCAACCTCCGAAGTCCAGCTGCCTGCTTCAAGATTTTTGAATCTTTGCCTCTTACCTTGAAATTTGACTCAACTACATCAACTACCAAACCCAAAGGCAATGCACCAACATAGGAAAACACCATGCGGTTTGAGATATAGTTCAACTTCGTAAACTCCAATAAATCTTTCCTAGAAAACGATCGAACACTTGTTTCCGTTCCAAGAATTGGATTGCCAACAGGATGTCCTTTGAAAACCATCGCCTCGAAATCCTCGAAAATCTGTTCGGAGGGATTATCCAAGTAAGAGTTGATCTCGTCCAAAACCACCCCTTTTTCCACAGCTATCTCTTTATCCGGGAATGATGGATTGAGAACAATATCGGCTATCAGCTCCACAGCCCTTTCAAAATGTAAATGCAACATCGAAGCATGTATGCATGTTTCTTCCTTGGTGGTATAGCCATTCAATTCGCCGCCAACCGATTCAAGACGGTTTAAAACCTGAAAAGCATTACGCTTTTTAGTCCCTTTGAAAATCACATGCTCTATGAAATGGGCCAAACCAACCTTTCCGTCAGGCTCATTGCGACCACCTGCCAAAATCATCAAGCCGCAATGAGATACAGTGCCAGGAGAGTGGTGGTACACCAATTTTAATCCGTTAGGGAAAACATGAAGTTGGGAAGATGGAAATTCCATAGAATGGGATTCAATTAAAAATTCATTTTTTTGAACCTGCCATAATCTGTTCCACAACAGATGGATCAAGCAAGGTGGAAGTATCCCCTAAATTTGCCGTATCACCTTCAGCTATTTTACGCAGTATCCTTCGCATAATTTTACCAGACCTTGTTTTCGGAAGACCGGGTACCACTTGAATCTTATCCGGTTTAGCGATAGGTCCAATTACTTTTGTAACAACATCTAGTATCTCTTTTTCCAAAACGACAAAATCATTGGGAGACTTGTCGCAAATAACAAAGGCATAAATACCCTGTCCTTTTATGGAATGGGGGTACCCGACAACAGCCGATTCAACAACGATTGGATGCTCATTTATCGCATTCTCCACCTCAGCAGTACCTAAACGATGTCCGGATACATTAATAACATCATCTACCCTACCTATGATTCTGTAGTAACCATCTTCATCGCGACGGCATCCATCGCCTGTGAAATACAATCCGGGGTAAGTAGAAAAATAGTTTGTTCTGCAACGCTCGTGATCACCATAAGTTGTTCGAAGCATTCCCGGCCAAGGAAACGAAATACACAAATTACCCTCAACATTGTTACCCTCAATAATAATACCATTGCCATCGACCAGCACCGGTCTTATCCCTGGTAAAGGCAAGGTTGCGAAAGTGGGTTTCTCTTTGGTAATTCCCGCAAGAGGCGAAATCATAACTCCACCGGTTTCGGTTTGCCACCAAGTATCAACAATCGGGCATTTTCCATTTCCAATATGCTTGTGGTACCATTCCCAAGCCTCCTGGTTGATAGGTTCACCAACGGAACCGAGTACTTTCAATGAATTCAAATCGTACGGTTTCACATAATCCAACCCAAACGCCTCCAAAGCGCGTATAGCCGTGGGCGCAGTATATAAAATTTGGACTTGATGTTTATCTACGATTTGCCAGAATCGACCAGCGTCAGGGAAAGTAGGAACACCCTCAAACATTAGATTCTTAGCTCCTGCGAGCAGTGGCCCGTATGCAATGTATGAATGTCCTGTAATCCAACCCAAATCGGCAGTACACCAATAAAGAGATTCTTGCTCATATTGAAAGACATTCACAAAGGTATACCAAGCATAAACCATGTAACCTCCGCAGGTATGAACAACACCCTTGGGTTTACCCGTAGATCCGGAAGTATAAAGAATGAAAAGCATATCTTCAGAGTCCATGATTTCAGGATCACACCAGTTTGGCTGTTTTGGCACCAAATCATGCCACCAATAGTCTCTATCAGGAATCATGCTAATTGCTGTTCCGGTCCTCTTCAATGTGACGGTATTTTTTACAATTGGACAATCCAGCAATGCTTCATCTACAACACTTTTGATTGGTATTTCCTTTGAACCCCGAAAAGCACCATCGGAAGTGATTACTACGCTGCAACCCGCATCATTGATTCTTTCTCTTAGCGAGGAGGCAGAAAATCCAGCAAAAACTACGGAATGCACTGCTCCAATCCGAGCGCAGGCCAAAACGGAGAATAACAACTCAGGCACCATTGGCATATAGATGCAAACCCTATCGCCCTTTCTGACACCTATTGATTTTAGTGCATTGGCGCACTTGCATACCTCATCCAATAATTGACTATATGAATAGTATCGGTTGGGTTCATTGGGATCATTTCCCTCCCAAATAATAGCTGTTCTATTGGGATTAGTTTTTACATGCCTATCGAGACAATTGATGGTAATATTCAATTTGCCACCTAAAAACCACTTCACATCAAAGGAATCAAAATCCCACTCGAGAACCCTATCCCACTTTTTATTCCAATAGAAGCCTGAGGCTACATCCGACCAAAATCCTTCGGGATCAGAAACACTTCTTTGATAATGTGATTGATACTCTTCAATTGAACTTATCCGATTATACATTTCCTTTTCAATTTGTGTATGAATTGCATACCTTAGCCATACAGAACAAAACTAAGAAATACCGGTGAAAGGAATAAGCTGTATTGCATTAACTTTGATCTTAGCATTCTCGTTGGTCTCAGGGTGTGATAAAGTGGACACAGCCATTTCGGATGTAGAGAACTGTTCGGATGGAATTCTAAACAATGGTGAGCGTGAAATAGATTGCGGTGGCAGTAATTGCCAGTCTTGTCCTGCAAAAATGACTGCAATGGTCAATGGAGCAGAATGGAAACTTTCTGGAGCAACTATCTTTTCACAAGTAAACCCAGCCGGCAATAGTATTTTTTTAACAGGCACAGACAGCAGCCTTAATTCCATATCGCTAATACACACCGGACCGTTTCAAGAGGGAACTTACACGCTTACAAGCGGATTATACTCCACACCACAACAAAACTACACTTCAACTCAAGGTGATTTGATCATTTTGGAATGGGATTCGGAAGAGCGATTTATATCCGGACAATTTTCTTTCGATGCAGTCAACACCATTGGCGACACCATACGAATACAAGAGGGCTATTTCGCTTTTGCGCCCTACTAGCGCAAGCTCACCAACCAGATACTGCCAAGCATGAGCATTATGGTTCCCATCCATTGCCATTTGGTAAGACGCTCACCCAATTTGAAATAAGCGACCATCAATGAGACAGCGGGCTGTGTGAGGCAGAGCAAAGAAAAAATCAAGGGCGAAACTTGTCCGAGCACATAATTCGTACCTCCTACTCCTGCTACCGTTAAGAATCCAATCAACACAGGCAATTCCAATCCTTTGTTCATTCTTAAATCTCCAACTGGCCTAAACCAGTAAGCAATTGCCGATACGATAAGCACCATGCCTTCTTGTATTGCGGATAATTTCCAAAAAGCATCCCCTTTCGACATTTCAGAAAATGCGGGTATGGTTATGCCCCAGCAAAATGCGGCGAGCATGGCAAGGACCATCCCACGGTCGAATTCCATCTCAAGCAAATCTCGTCGGCTTATGAGCACGAATCCAGCGGCAAGAACCACAGTGGGATAAAGAAACTCATATTCGAAAGAGTGGTTGAAAAAAAACACAGATGAGACAACACCCCAAAAGGAAATGAAAGCCAGCAAAGGAACCGATTTGCTTACAAAACCACTTCTAACACTTCTAACAAAACAAACCAATCCAACCAAGCTTAATGGGAGTGCCCATAAGGCATATAGCCACTGTGTATCATTCCATGGTGTGCCAGCGCCTGCGAAATACAATATCAACAAAAAAGCAGGAAAGGTGATAAGAGATCGATTGGCCATGAGCCACCAAGATGAAATGGATCGACCTTTAATTTTCCAAAGGCAGTTGGTCAATCCATAGGCGGCTTGCGAGCATACCAGCAAAATCAATGTAAGCATTCCCAAATGTAAAAAACGATCTAAAAAAACAAAAAATAGAATTAGAAATCCCCGGGAGTACTGAAGTATGGTCGCTTTCCCTTCAAGTTTTCCTTCATTAAATCCAGTTTTTGATCGATCAACTTCTTGAGTTCAGGCGGACCTAAAACCTGTATATGATCCAGCCACATCATGATCCAACCAATTAATTCTCGATTCAAGGTGGATTCAAATTCCATTATTAAGAGACCATTTTTATCCAAATGAAAACGCTGTGTCGAGTGCCATTTCCTTTTTTGTATGAAAGGGTTATGGAATCCATTCGAACCGCTTTTATCGGAAGGGTGAAAAGCAAGCTTGATATGGTGTTGAGGCCCCTTTGAATACGTGATTCCGAAGCGCTTGTTGAGCATACCCATAACCTGTTCATGGGTGAATTGTTTCTTGAAATGCTTATCCGTGGGTATCAACTTCAAAATACTTTCGAAATCCAAGAACAGGAGCTCCCTTGCATCAGATTTAGTAGCCGTAATGAACAATGAGCCCCGATGAGACACTAGACAATGTAAATGATACAGGGCACTTTCAGGTTGAGGGTCTTCAGCCTGTAGTTGCTGAAGCAGCCTTACCTTCACTACCGTTTTTTTATCAATGGCTTGAATGATCTCCTTGAGCAATCGACGATCCTTCTCCTGGTACTCGGCTTCTCCCCATCCTGTTAAAACCATATGATTGAAAATGGCTGGTCCCAGACCAGAAGAATCCAACGATTGCTGGATTTGCAACGACAACTTGTCAATATATTCAGAACCTATGGAACGAACATGCTGTCCCGAAAGTCGGCTTAAGAGTTGAAATCCAATAATAGCCTCATCTAAGCGATTCCTTTTAGCATCGGCATCAGGTTCCACATGCCATTTTTTTTCACGCAATTCGGACTCATTTGAAACAACTTTAAAGCCATTTTCGACAGCTAAAGACTGAATTTCGGTGAGGTATCTGTAAATGGTTCTTGGGCCTGCAGGAATATCATGGCTTTGACACCAACGGTGCAATTCTTCTACCGTGTGTGGTTTGGTCTTAAGCCGATTAAAAATCCTGAAAAGCCTTTCGCTTTTCTTTTGCATTAGGATACTTTCTTATAACAAACTTAACCAAAAAGAATGGATAAAACCACATCTAACATCCATGAACGAAAAGAGCCCCCTAAAAAGGAGGCTCTTACATGTTTGAAATTGAAAATTACTTTACCGATGGTGTGGCAGCTTTGCCTTTAATGGGAGCTGATTTGCTTTTGACCTTCGGATCCAAAGCCGGCTTTTGCTCAACCTGTGGAACAGGTTCTATTTGGGGAGCCGAAACAATATCAGATGGCTTCGGAGAGGGAGCATCAACTAATTTCATTTCCTTAAGGAGATGTCCAGCACCGCCAAATTTATCAATCACGAACAAGGTGTATCGAATATCCACTCCAATGGTTCTTTGGAAGTTGGGTTCAAAAGCAAAATCGCTGGATATGGCTTCCCAATTCCCATCGAATGCAGTTCCGATAAGTTCACCGTTACCATTAATGATGGGACTACCGCTATTACCTCCAGTGATGTCATTGTTGGTGATAAAGCAAATGCGCAACTCTCCATCTTTATCGGCATAAGGACCAAAATCCTTCCTTTTCATCATATCGATCAGTTTAGAAGGAGCATCGAACTCATAATCGCCAGGAACATACTTCTCAACCACCCCTTTGGAAGTGGTGTACTCCTTAAATGAAACAGCGTCTTTGCCATTGTAAGGAAGCACTTGACCGTATGTCAAACGCATGGTAGCATTGGCATCTGGAGCCATCAACTTACCAGGATTCATTTCCAGCATAGCTGCCTGGAATAGGCGATTGGCCTTGCCCAACATGGAGTTCACTTTGGTAATCTCCGGACTCATGGTCTTGTTGACCATGTCAGAGTAGGCCGAAGTAAACTTGTAGATTGGATCCTTGTCGAGAACCTTCATAGAAGGGGATTTCAGGAATGCCTCCAACTTCTCCTTAGAGCTAAAAACCGAACGCTTCCACATATCATCAGACATGGCTTTGTAGTCGCGTTTGAATTTATCAGCCATGCCTACTACATCCAATGGCAACATTGTGTTGTCGAGATCTTCCAAAATGCGACGGACCACCACTTCAAGCACCTTTTTTTCGATAGGCTCATAAAACTCCTTGAAATCGGTTTTCAGGTCAGAAGACATTTCGGTTGCAATCTTTTTAGCTTCCTCTTTTTTGGTTTTGTCTTTGAGAGCCTCGGTAAGTTTGCCCATACCCATAGACATCATCATAGCCTGAGAGTTGGCAATACCATCTTGCATGTAGACACTGAATAAGCCGAATTTACGAACCTGTCCATAGGCCTGCTCATAACTGGAGAGCACATTTTCATATTTGGTTCTGTTGCCTTCCTTAACCCATTTTGCAAAAGCATCTTCTTCCGCTTTGCGTCTTTCATAAATGTTCAACTGTTTGAGACCAGTGGCCTCACCCATGAATTTTTTCCAATAGTTGCTTAGGCCAGCGTGTTTGTCGGCGTACATCAATTTCACTTTAGAGTCGGTCTTCATGTATTGCTCGTATACATCAAGAACTTCGCGACGGACTCGTACTCGCATGGGCCGCTCCGTTTCGGATAGGTAACGGATTCCACCGCTGTAAGTATAACGCTGTGTTCTGCCTGGATAACCCAAGATCATAGCGAAGCTGTTTTCAGTAGCACCTTGCGTATTGATCGGGAAGAAATAATCAGGAGTAAATGGTTTGTTTTCCTTTTTAAAATCGGCTGGCTTATTGTTGGCATCAGCATAAATGCGGAAAAGAGCTATGTCGCAGGTATGTCGAGGCCACATCCAGTTGTCAGTATCTCCGCCAAACTTTCCGATGTTCTCGGGAGGAGTTCCCACCAGTCTGATGTCAGTGTAAACCTTATAATACATTGCCAAATACTTATTACCAGACCAAAATGGAACGATTTCCACCACATAATGGGACTTCTCCTCACCCATGGCATCTTTTAGTTTGGTTGAGGCGTTTTTGATGATGCCAGACAACGCTTTGGATCGAGCAGCTTCATCATCTCCAGCAGGAATGCTGTCCATGATCATTTGAGTTACATCCTCTACCTTGGCCAGTAATCCAATATTGAAGTTGGCTGGTCTTTCGGACTGCTGATCTTTTGCCCAAAACCCATTAACGAGGATGTTATCCTCAGGGGTGCTAAGCTCTTGAATGGCTCCATAACCACAGTGGTGATTGGATAGGAATAATCCTTGGTTGGAAATGATTTCACCGGTACAGAACATACGGTTCTGCTTGGTCATTAAACGCACCACTCCGTCTTTGACGCAGGCCTTGTTGATGTTGTAGATGTCATCTGCCGTCAGGCGCAAGCCACGAGCCTGCATGGAGTCCTGCAATTGGCTGATTAATGTCAATGGCCACATGCCCTGATCCGCACGCAGCGAGAGGGAGGGGATTAACAGAAGTAACAGGATCCAAATCTTTCTTTTGAACATGTTTTTTAGAGAGTTACTGGGTTTGGGGAAATAATGAATTTATGGGGGCAAAAATAGGTTTTTTGCCCTTGCCTTGAGGTCAACTGATTGTCAAAAATAACCAGACTAACCAAGTGATTACCAGCACTCCGGCAAGATTCATCCAAACGCCAACCCGTAGCATATCGCTAACAGAAAGCCTGTTGCTTCCAAATACGATGGTGTTGGGTGCGGTAGCAACTGGCATCATGAAACCTAGCGAAGCAGCCAAAGTGGCTGGCACCAACAGTAAAAGGGGATCAACTCCAAGATCCTTTTGAAAGGCAACCAACACCGGAATAACAAGCTGGATACTGGCCACATTGGATGCAAATTCGCTGATGATACAAACCACCAAACAAATTCCAGCCATCAATAAAAGCACATGGGTTGAAGAGAATACCTTGAGGCCATCTGCGATCCAATCACTCAAACCGGACAACTCGAAACCCTTTGCAAGGGCAAAACCGCTTCCGAACAAAAGGATGATGTCAAAGGGCAACCTAGAAACATCTTTCCAATGCAACATGGTTTCACCTTTTCGGGATGGAGCAGGTATCAAAAAAAGCAACATTGCCATGAAGACGGCCACCATACTGTCTTGAACGAATTCTGGACTGGAAAAAAGATTTGACCATCCCGGAAGGGTTACAAAACCAAAGTTGAGATCGGCGCGGGTAAACCAAAGGATGGCAGTTATCGAAAAAATAACTGCAACAATCTTTTGTTCCATGCTTATTTTACCCAATCGATGATAAGCATCACGGAAGTAGTTCCGATCCACAGACTGAATGTTTTCTGCACCTCTCAAAAAAACGAGCTTTAGAACGAAATAGCAAACAGTCAATAGGATACAAGCTATAGGAAAACCAAAGGCGAACCAAGTTGAAAAAGCGATACCTCCTGTTTGTGGATAGGCTTCCTGGTAAGCTCGAGCGAAAACCATGTTGGGTGGAGTGCCCACCAAGGTGGCCATCCCTCCTATTGTAGCAGCATAAGCCAAACCGATCAACAAGGCCTTTGCTAAACGGTTACTATGTATTTCGTTGTTTATGTGCTTATCGGTCATGTTGATGATGGCAAACACTGCGGAAATCAACATCATAACCGTTGCCGTGTTGGATATCCACATGGAAATAAGAAACGATGTAACCATAACACCAAGCAACATACGATCTGAACGGGTTCCCGTAGTGGTAAGAATGCGAAGCGCCATTCGCTCGTGCAACCCCCATTTTTCTATGGCAAATGAAATGATGAATCCACCTATGAATAGGAAAATGATTTGATCCATATACTGGAAGGATACCGTTTTAGGATCGGCGATACCAAGCAATGGCATGAAAACAAAAGGCACCAATGAGGTAACCGCCAAATGAACAGCTTCAGTAAGCCACCAAACAGCCACCCAGGCAGTAATTGCAGCCATCCGGGTCACCATGGGATTTCCCGGATCAAGATCAGCGAATAGGGTAATAATCGCTGCAATACCAGGACCAGAAATCAGTTTTAAAATCCTCATTGTGGTTGAAACACCACGAATTAACGAAAAGAAGATGAATTAGGAGGGTAATGGCATATCGGTTCTTTAGTTCGGTTTCTTGTAAACAGGAACCGTTGAGCAAGGTTCACCGAACATCAGACTTTTGACAACCGGTTGTAATTTAAAAGCCATTGCTGCATAAATGGATGGAGGAACCTCTACTTCGCCACAACCCTTGATGACAACCCGAGTATCTGCAAACGGGGTCAAGTCCATTGACCCGATTTGTTCCAAGGCCAACCATTCCACAAACTGTTTCTCGGAGCCTGCAAAAACCTTGGATGCGTATGGTCTCAAAGCGGAGGCTATCAACATCCATGCCCACATAGGAATAATGGCATCTGAGGAGCAGAAAATAGCAACCTGTTTGTTTTCATAAGCAGTCCAATTGTGGGTATTCACAAAATCACGAATGTCTTTTTCGCGCAATATCATATCTTCAAAAAGCATAGGTTTAAGGTCTAAACCCAGCACATCCTGTTTCATAAAGTCAGCAGGATCCAATGTTATAATCCCGCTTGATGCTACTCTGTTGATGATGTCGGCCATGTTAATGAGTCCTGCTTAATTGAGATCCTAAAGGAATAAATCTGGAATTTTATTTTAAGTAAAAAACGCAATGTGTAAATCTACCACATGCCCAGTTCCAACTTGGCCTCTTCACTCATCATGTTTTTGTCCCATGGTGGATCAAAAGTAATTTCCACCTTGGCACTATTGACATCGGGTAATTCGCGAATCTTCTGTTCAACTTCAGGGGGAAGGGTTTCTGCTACGGGGCAGGCGGGAGAAGTCAGGGTCATTCTCACATGCACATCATTACCGTCATTCACGAGCACCTCGTAAATGAGTCCCAAATCAAATATGTTGACCGGAATCTCCGGATCGTAACAGGTTTTGAGTACATCCACCACCCTATCCTGTAAAGGTTTTACATCATCCATTCCAATTGATTTAATTATTGCGCATGGCCCGAGGCAAATCCGAGCGCATACAGTTTCATTTGCTTAACCATGGCTGCGAGCCCGTTCGCCCGTGTAGCCGCCATATGCTGCCTGAGTCCAATGGCATCCACAAACTCCAAACGGGCGTTTTGAATCTCGTCAGGAGTCCTTCCGGATAGCACACGAATGAGCAAGGCGATTTCACCCTTGACAAAGGTTGAGTCGCTATCAGCTTGAAAAAAAACCAACCCGTCCTTGCTTGTGGCATGTAGCCACACGCTGCTTTGACAACCTTTGATTCTGTACGCATCGGTTTTGTAACATGCATCCAAAGTGGGAAGTTTTTGTCCAAGCTCGATGATATAATGATATTTTTCCTCCCAAGAATCAAAGAGGTCGAAATCATCGACAAGTTCCTTTTCAACCGAGTCCATTGTATTCATTGTGCAAAGGTAATCATAGACATAAGGTGGCTTGGTGTGCTATGCATATCTTTGTACAAACGCCTGTATGAAAGCTGTTTTTCGCGACCACCTAAGAATCATCAAACACCTGAATTTCAGGAGGGTTTTCAATACTTTGAAAATTTTTTCAAGTTTTCAGGCATCCCGGCTAACGGGCAAAAACCTGCATTGGGGTATGCCCTTTGCCCTTTCGGTGGAACCTACCACCTCATGCAATCTTCGTTGTCCGGAATGCCCAAGCGGACTTCGATCCTTCACCCGACCCACCGGCATGCTGGATCCGAAGCTATTTGAAAAGGCTATTGAGGAGCTATCAGATGATTTGATTTACCTTATCTTGTATTTTCAAGGTGAGCCCTATTTGCATCCCGAATTCCATGGCTTGGTCAAGGCTGCAAAACAGAGAAAGCTTTATGTGGCTACATCCACCAATGCACATTATCTGGATAATGAAAATGCGCGTAAAACCATTGATTCTGGCTTAGACCGACTGATCATATCATTGGATGGCACCGACCAAGAAACCTATGCATCTTATCGAATCGGAGGCAAATTAGACAAGGTTTTAGATGGCACGCGCAATTTGCTGAAGCTTCGCGATGAGATGCGATCGAAAACCCCTTTCGTTGTTTTCCAGTTTCTGGTAACAGGGAAAAATGAACATCAAATTCCAGAGGTGAAAAAGATGGCCAAGGAGCTAGGTGTTGATGATGTTTGGTTAAAAACTGCCCAGATATATGATTACGAAAATGGAAATGAATTGATACCACAACAAAGTCGATATTCCCGCTATAGAAAATTGTCGAATGGAAAATGGGCGTTAAAAAACGCCATGTCCGATCGGTGCTGGAAAATGTGGCATTCGTCTGTTATTACTTGGGATGGAAAAGTGATTCCGTGTTGCTTTGATAAGGATGCATCTCATAGCCTCGGTAATTTAAATGAAGAATCATTCAGGGTGGTTTGGAAAGGAGAAAAATACAATGCCTTCAGAAGCAACTTGCTCTCCAATAGAAGCTCGATTGATATTTGCAAAAACTGTACAGAGGGCACCGAAATCTGGGTTTGAGGGAACGGCTGCTCGCCATTAGGAGGTATTGATTAGATTTACAAAATGGATTATCAAAAAGCCATCTCATTGAAAATCGGAATCACTACGATTGCTTTGGTTCTGGTCATTTCAACCTTGGATTGGCTCTTCCATCAGGAAGTTGTTTGGTCCATGCTTTTCATCGCTCCAGTAACCGTATCCTTCTTCCATCCCAATAAGCGGTTCATCACTTTTATTTCAGCTGCTTGCTCGGTCATCTCCATTACTATGGGAGCCCTTATGGGCCATACCTTCAACGAATGGATGAACCAGCTCATCTCCATTGCTGGAATTTGGTCTGCGTGGTTCGGAATTGTTAGCTACCGAGGCTCGGTAGATCGTTTATCCAAGGAGAGAGAAAGATTGAAGGCGCTTTTTGATTACTCGACCGAAGGAATTGTAATCGCCGATAAAAACGGTGAAATTGTCATGATCAACCCAACCGCAGAGAAAAAGTTCGGTTTTGAAACGGGAGAGTTGATCGGCATGAAAATAGAAACCCTGATTCCTGACCGCTTCGGCAAGGGCCATGTTCGTCATCGTGATCATTTCATCAAAAACCCGCACGCCAGGCCGATGGGAAAGGGGCTTCAGCTATATGCGAGGAAGAAAGACGGATCCGAGTTTCCCGTAGAGATTAGTCTAAGTACATTTACAATCGACCATAACTCGTTTGTAATCGCTTTTATTATCGATGTTTCAGAGCGAGCATCCTTCTTAGATCAGATTCGAAAGGAAAAGGATTTGGCTCAACTATATCTTGATATCGCACCGGTAATGTTCGTAGCTCTATCGGCTGATGAAAGAGTTACATTGATCAATCAAGAAGGATGCAATATTATCGGACTGCCTGAAAGCGCTATCCTTGGAAAGAACTGGTTCGATATTTTCAAACCAAAGGAAACCCGTGAAGAGGAGCGACAAATTTTCAAGAAATTCTTTGAAACACCCAACGATTTGGAAACAGATCGTTACAATGAAAGTCAAATTGTGACTGCAAGTGGAGAACGCCGACTGATTGCGGGTAGTTTGGTGATTATTCGTGACAGCCATGGAAATCCTGTAACGCTTCTTGCTTCCGGTGAAGACATCACCGAAAAAAGAAAACAAGACAGGCAGATTGAAAAAGCGAATCTTGAATTGATAGCCAATTCTGAAGAGATACTAAAATTAAATTCCGAACTCGAGGGTCGTGTAGATCAGCGTACCAAAGAGCTTGCTGAATTGCTGTCTCGGATGGAGTTGACCAATGCGGAGCTCGCCACCGAGGTCAGGGAACGCCGACAAGCTGAAGAACTTTTGCAAAAGAATCGAGAAGAACTCAAAGTTGCATTAGCCAAAGAAAAGGAATTGGGTGAATTGAAATCGAGGTTTGTAACCATGGCATCACATGAATTCAGGACACCGTTGAGTACCATTTTGTCCTCCGCTTCCTTGATTTCTAAATATACAGCTGAAGAGCAGCAGGAGCAAAGGAACAAGCATATAGAGAGAATCAAATCGGCAGTAAACAATCTGACAACTATTTTGAATGACTTCCTATCTATTGGCAAACTCGAGGAAGGCAAAGTGCAATGCCATCCAACTGAGTTCGATATTGCCTCGTTTGCTAGGGAGTTGACTGGTGAACTACGCGAACTAACCAAAAGGGGACAAACATTGGCGTATGCTCATGTGGGTGGAACTACAAAGGTTTGTTTGGATAAAAACCTGACCCGAAACATTTGTATCAATTTGCTGAGCAACGCCATCAAATATTCTGAGGAGTCGAAGCACATTGAGTTCATCACAGAAATGGATTCGGAATATGTAACCATTCGAATATCAGACCAAGGCATTGGCATTCCCGAAGCAGAGCGATCACACATATTCGACCGTTTTTTCAGAGCTCAAAATGCCACCAATATCCAAGGCACAGGTCTTGGACTGAATATTGTCAAGAAATATACGGAACTGATGCAAGGACACATCTCCTTCGAAAATAATGCTGATGGAGGCACCACATTCATAGTGGTTTTACCTGTCTGCATCAAAAGTGAAATTGTCCCCTGAATACTTTAACCCTTTGCCTCCAATGGAAAATTAATTACATTTACAAAACAACATCCTCCAAACATGAAAACATTACTGCTCATCGAAGACAATCCTGAAATGCGTGAAAACACCACCGAAATCCTGGAGCTTGCAGGATACAAGGTAATTTCCGCTGAAAATGGTAAAGCCGGCGTTGACGCCGCACTGAAATCCCATCCCGATCTGATTATTTGTGATGTGATGATGCCTGAATTGGATGGCTACGGCGTTTTACATGTGTTGGGAAAAAACCCTAAAACTGCGGGGATACCGTTCATATTCCTCACTGCCAAGGCAGAGAAGGAGGATTTCAGAAAAGGCATGAACCTTGGGGCGGATGATTACATCACAAAACCTTTCAGCGATTCAGAGCTAATGGATGCTATAGAATCGAGAATGCGAAAATCGGACAGTATAAGAAGAGAATTCGACCGAAGCGTTGATGGTTTGAATGAGTTCTTCAACAATGCTGAGTCTTTGGACGCCCTTATCAAACTCACTGGCGATCGTAAGCCCAAGACTTACCATAAGAAAGAAACCGTTTTCCAAGAAGGCAATCTGCCCAATGCCGTTTATTTTATATCCAAAGGTCGGGTAAAAACCTACAAAACCAATGAAGACGGAAAGGAGTTCATAACTGGCATACACGAGTCGGGAGATTTCATAGGCTACCTTCCCATGTTGGAGGGTGGCAACTACAATGAATCGGCTGCAGCTTTGGATGATAGCGATATTTATGCCATTCAAAAAAACGATTTCGTTTCATTAATCTATTCAAATCGTGAAGTTGCCAACCGCTTCATCAAAATGCTCTCGAACAATCTTATTGAAAAAGAAGAACGGCTTTTGAGTTTGGCTTACAATTCGGTTCGAAGAAGGGTTGCCGAAGCCCTCTTGATGCTTCAAGAGCGTCATAAGAACGATCCTAACATTCAAATATCCAGGGAAGACCTATCAAATATTGTTGGCACAGCAACCGAATCTCTCATCCGTACCTTGTCTGACTTTAAGGACGAAGGACTTGTAGAATTGAAAGCCGGCTTGGTACGCGTTGTGGATGCTCGTAGATTGGAGCACATGAAATTTTAAATCGGCATCGGTGTGGCGGTTCAGATTCGTATGGTTCGAAGTCGAAATGACTTAGAAACCTTCATTCAGCTTCCGCTAAGGATTTATCAAAATTGGCCGAATCACACCCCACCTCTTCTTCGTGACGAAAGGCGTTTGCATGATCCATTGTTCAATGCTGTACTGGGAATTTGCGACACCGTGTATTTTTTGGCCGAATCGCAAAATCAAATTGTTGGAAGGGTCATGGGAATCATCCATCACCACCACAACGAAAAATATCATGAGCTAGATGTGCGCTTTTTTCAACTCGACTGCATAAATAAAAATGAAGTTGCTTCATCCCTGCTGGACGCTGTTTGTATGTGGGGGCAATCCATGGGTATGCGACGCTTGATTGGTCCATTTGGCTTTTCTGACAAAGATCCTCAAGGAATACAAATCGAAGGACCTGACGACCAAGCGGTACTTTCATCGGCATCACATCCACCTTACATGCATAAGCTCATCGAGCGGTGGGGGTTTTCCAAATTCAAAGATTGTGTCAGCTATTGCTGGAAAATAGATTCAAAGCTCCCATCCGTTTATGAAGCTGTAGCACAAAGAATAATGCGTACCAATCACTATGCACAGGCTCCTATTTCAAATAGAAAAGCCCTGAAACCATATTTTCCGGAAATCATGGATTTGATGAACCGTGCATACGAAGATATTTATGGATTCGAACCTCTTTCAGATATAGATGTTGAAAGATTGGCTCAGGAGTTTTTGGATTTCATCGATCCCGATTATGTTAAAATTATAGTGAACCAAAACCAAAGGGTTATTGCCTTTGTGATAGCCATGGCCAATATGTCAGAAGGATTCCGCAAAGCGAAAGGTAGATTATGGCCATTGGGGGCACTGAAACTTTGGCGATCCATGAAAAAATCGAGCAAGCTTGATTTGTTGCTTGGAGCAGTAGAGCCTAAGCTCCATGGTAAAGGCATAACATCCATAATGGCACTTTCCTTACTGGGAAATGCAGCTAAAAAAGGAATGAAAACATTGGACAGCCATCTGATATTGGAAGAAAACAAGTCCATGAGAGCTGAAATGGAACGGCTAGGTGCCCAACTATTCAAAAGATACAGGATTTATCAGAAAGTCATATCAAATTGATTAAAAGATTCTTACATCTCATTTTCAACTTAGAGAAAGAGTCTGAAAAATTCCATTTGTCAAAATTTATCTAATGGGTTTATTTTGGATTATTACAAGTTTTATTTGACTATTTTCGCAACAATCATTACATTCGGACTAATATGATCACAACAACATCAGGAGTCCGACAATGGAATCCACTCAACGAGCCCATGCTTACCCTTCCACAAGACATCAAATTATTGGTTGTTGACGACCATGTAATTATTAGACGAGGACTGAAGTTCTTTTTGGAGAGCCATTTTGGAATTCGGAGTTTCCACGAAGCTGATACATGCATAGCCGTAAGAGAGATGGCTTTGGCATTCGATGTTTCTCATATTATTCTTGACTTGCAACTGCATGATGGCAACTCGGTTGAAATCATTTCCGACCTTTTGGAGCAGCACCCATTACTCAGGATTTTGGTTTACACCATGAGCCCCGAGGAAGTGTTCAAGACCAGGCTGCTCAAAATGGGTGTTGCCGGTTTCCTGAACAAGCAGGCCGATGAGCAAACCGTCGTTTCCATTATGACGGATTTTTTTACTGGAAAACTTCAGAATTCGGATTATGACCGAGATGACAAGGAAAATAAAGATCCTTTCAATATCCTATCCGAAAGGGAACTCACTGTAATGACTTATTTACTCAAGGGAGAGGGAATCAAAGAAATTAGTGGCAGATTGAATTTGAAATCAAGTACTGTAGCTACTTTCAAGGCTAGGATTTTCAACAAACTCTCTATTAACAATATCATCGATTTGAAAAACCTTGTAGAACTTTACAGGGGTAAAAAGTAAGGAGTATCTAATTGTATTCTCACTGAGATGATGACACTAAAGGCAACTTGGGTGTCCCGTGTTTTTTCGTTAGGCATCCTGATTGGACTAAACTTGTTTTTTTGCAATCCTTTATCGGGACAGGCTTTTGATGAATTTCATCTTTCGCACTACACTTCAAAAAACGGCTTGCCTCAAAACTCTATTAGAAGTATGGTCTTGGACAAAGACCGGTTTCTTTGGATGGCGACAGAGAGTGGCTTGGTACGCTTTGACGGCTATGACTTTGATTTGTACAATGCATCCACTACCAAAGGCCTGACCAATGAACGGATGGCAAGCATAAAAAGCCTTGTGACCGGCGAGCTTATATCCGATGATGTGGATGGCAACATTGTAGAGATCAAAACAGATGGAATCAAATCCATACATAGGGTCCAAAAATCAAGAGGGAGTGGATATTGGATGCGAGGCGGGTTTCCTAATCTGAGTTTTGTTGTTAATGCTGATTTAGAAAAAATATCAGGGATAAAAACAAATTTCAACAATACGGAAGAATGGTACCATGTATTGCCAATTGATAACGAAAGATTTCTTATTTCTATGGGATCGGACATTGGTTTGTACTCCAATAAAGAGTCTAGGATTACTCAATATCTAAACCCAGAAGGATTTACTATTGTATCAAGTTTCAAACTCAACAACGACATTTATATATTGGATGCCAATGGAGCATGTATGGTATTAAACCCAGAAAGTCTCCAATTCAAGAAGGCAATCCTAACAGGATTCTCAAAACAAAAGGTTTTACTTGATAAAGTCATTTGGAATTACGAGCAAGATCAGACCTTCTTGATTAACGGTAAAGAATTGTATCGCATTGAGAAGAAAAATAAAATCCTCCATTTAACTCTCGTCTTAAATCAGCTTCCGGAGAATTGCTTGATTACTGAGGTTATTTTTGACCAAAAAAGCGAATCCTATTTTGTTGGAACGACTACAAAAGGACTTTTCATATTCCGAAAAAAATCGATTCGAACATTATTGGCAGAAAACCCGACAACTATCAATACCAATTGTTTTTATTCACAAATAGAATTAGATAGCCACAGGGTAATCACTAACAGAAATTGGGAGTTCAATCAGATGGGTTCCAAATTATCCTCTCATGAGCTTCAATTTGGTTCAGCCCAATTCGATTTCAGCCTTAAAATAAACAATTCCGTTTATTTTGTTTTAGGAGGCAATCTTTTAAAATACGATTTGATAACCAAGCAAAAGACTCAAATCTCAGCTGAAAAAAGGACATACTTTGCATCTTACCAAGATGATGACACGATTTATTTCACATCTTCATCTGGGATTCATGGCCTGATTGATGATTCTCTTTTTTTGCTCTCAAGAACGAAACTCTCTGGTTTCAATAAAAAGATCACATCCATAGTGAAGGGGCCTGACGGACTTCTATGGATGGCTAATTGCAATGGTATTTTGACCTATAACATCTCAAACAGAACCGTAGGTGAAATACCTGAAATGACCGGATTGTGCGTGCGTATTATTGAAAAGATAAGCGATATTTATTTTATCGGAACCTATGGCCAAGGGTATTACGCATTCTACCAAGGCAAGTTTAGAAAACTACCTCTGGACAAACTTGAGAAACTTAAGAAAACACATAGTTTTTTGTTGGATGGAAACGGCTTGATATGGATGTCGACGAACACCGGACTTCTCAATACACCCATAAAAGAAATCATGGCTTTCTTGTCGGATTCAACCAAGCTGCCTTACTTCTATTATTATGATACGGAAGATGGCATCCTTAATACCGAATTTAATGGAGGATGCCATCCAACCTACATTCGCCTGAAAAACGGCTTTGTATCATATCCCACTATGGAGGGCTTGGTATGGCTGAAACCGGAAGAGGCTCTAAGAGATTTACCTGATGAAAGGATATTTATTGATGAAATACAAATCAATGGCGAAAAATTAGCTTTCCAAGGAAACTTAGAAATCAGTAGTTACAGTGATGAAGTAATACTGCATTTCAGTAGTCCATATTGGGGCCACCCCGACAACTTACAGTTAGAATACAGGATTAAAGGGTTTAATGATAAATGGAGACAGACAGAAGGCGGCGGCAGATGGATTGACTTCGCCCATCTTCCACATGGCGAATATTCTTTGGAAATCCGCAACATGATTTCATCGAATGAAAGTCAAGCTCTCACCCTGAAAATCCCAATAATCATTCAACCTGAATTTTATGAAACCACTGCATTCATGTTTGGAGGACTATTGTCGGGCATCCTAATATTGTTTGGACTTTTCCATTTAAACAGCGCAAGGATTGTACGCCAAAACAGACTTTTGGAGGAGCAGGTTGTAGAGAGGACATCAGATCTTCAAAAAACCAATGACACCCTGAATGTCGCCATCAATAATCTACAGGAAAAAGAGTATAAGCTCAGAGAGTCTATTCGCATCAAAGACAAACTCATATCCATCATCTCTCACGATATCATTACACCCATCAAATTCCTATCTATTGTGAGTAAGATGACCGGAAAAAACGACAACATCAAGCCCATGGATCCCAAGGAAACCATGGACAACATGCGCTATATTGGTGCCGCTGCAGAAAAAATATACAATAACGCTGCCAACATCCTAAATTGGATTAAACTTCAAAACGAACTCATTAAAATTGAACCAGAGAACATTGGTTTGTACGATTTCGTTGATGAAGTAATTTCACCGCTCGAGGATGTAATCGACAAGGATGCAATACAAATGGTTAACAAAGTTGGGGAAGAGGATATTATCATTGCAGACCCAAACATCCTGAAAATTGTTCTTCAAAATATTTTGAGTAACGCTGTTAAATACACAAAGGAAGGAAGTATCACCGTTTACTCATTCATTGAAGATAACGGCTCTACACGAATTGTCGTGGAAGATACCGGAATGGGTATCCCAGAAAAAATAATTGAAAAAATCAAAACTATCAAAAAGCATACGGTCACCGGAGAGTTCGACGCCGATGATCCGGACACGGGAAACCAACTGGGATATTTCATCGTATTCGATTTTGCTCGACTTATTAATGCTACCGTGGATATAGAAAGCGAAGTTGGTAAAGGAACCAAGGTATCTATAGTTTTACCCCCCCCCGCACAATCTGAGATGATAAAAACAAACAAGGACTAACAGCATTCCTTAATCATACATTCCAAAATAAAAAAGGGGACCATCAGTCCCCTTTAGCATTAGAATAAGTTAACATCAGCCATTCAAAGCTTCGGCACCTGCAACAATTTCCAAAATTTCATTGGTAATGGCGGCTTGGCGGGCTTTATTGTATTGAAGTTTTAGTTCTTTGATCAGCTCGCCTGCGTTGTCAGTAGCCTTGCTCATGGCAGTCATGCGTGCGCCATGCTCACTAGCGTTGGAATCAAGCACAGCCTTGTAGAGCTGTGTTTTAACTGCTTTTGGAATGAGATCGAGAACAATCTCAGATTGACTAGGCTCAAAAATATAATCCTTCGATGTGTTGTTTTTGCCGCTGGCAGATGGTGGTGCGATTGGAAGCAATTGCTCTACCTCAACATGTTGAACAGCTGCATTTTTGAAGCGATTGTAAACCACAACAACTTCATCAAATTGACCCGCAACGAACCCATCCATAAATTCTTGCGCAACTGAAGCTACGGGCGAGAATGCCACATTATTGAAAATCTCGTTTCGATTACCGGCGTATAAAACCGAGTTCTTACCGTAAAAGTCGCTTGCCTTCTTACCGATACAGAAAACCTTTACATCGCCCTTGTTCTTTTGGGTTACATAAGTTTCGTTTATCAATCTATTGACGGTACGAATGATATTGGAATTAAAGGCGCCGGCCAATCCCCTATTAGAAGTTACAGCAACAATCAGAACCTTGTTAACGGGCCTAGCCTTGGCCAAGGCTCCGCTTCCGGAAGTATCAACACTACCAGCTACATTTTCCAAAATCTCACGCAGCTTGGAAGCATAAGGGCGCATCTGGGTAATAGCATCTTGGGCCCTACGCAACTTAGCAGCCGAAACCATTTTCATGGCTTTGGTGATCTGTTGGGTAGAGTTTACGGATGTGATCCTGAGGCGGACTTCTTTAAGATTTGCCATATCCGGTTATGGGTACGATTGGTATGAATTACTTCTTAGTTGCGTAACGGCTTGTGAGTTCCTTGGCCACTTTTTCCAATGTGCCGGTAATGGAGTCGTTGAAATCACCTTTCTTGAGAGAGTTCAACACATCCTTGTGCTGGGCCTCCAACATATTGAGGAAATCCGTTTCAAAAGCTTTGATATCCTTTACAGGAACATCGCGTAACAAACCTTTGGTTCCACAATAGATAATGGCTATTTGTTTCTCTACTGTCAAAGGAGAGTACTGTCCTTGCTTTAGAATCTCTACATTTCGAGAACCTTTGTCAAGAACCGCTTTGGTTGCGGCATCCAAGTCGGATCCGAATTTGGAAAACGCTTCCAACTCACGAAACTGAGCTTGATCGAGCTTCAAGGTTCCTGCCACTTTCTTCATCGACTTGATCTGGGCGTTACCTCCCACACGAGAAACGGATATACCCACATTGATCGCAGGACGAACACCCGAGTTAAACAGGTTAGCCTCCAAAAAGATCTGACCATCGGTGATGGAGATTACATTCGTTGGAATGTATGCGGATACATCCCCTGCTTGGGTTTCGATGATAGGGAGTGCGGTCAATGAACCACCACCCTTTACCTTGCCCTTTAGCGATTCAGGCAAGTCATTCATATTGGCAGCGATGGCATCTGAATCGATGACCTTAGCAGCACGCTCCAATAGGCGCGAGTGCAAGTAGAATACATCACCAGGGTATGCTTCACGACCTGGGGGGCGGCGCAACAGTAGTGATACTTCACGATATGCAACAGCCTGCTTCGACAAATCATCATAAACAATCAAAGCGGGACGACCAGTATCGCGGAAATACTCACCGATGGCAGCACCGGCCATAGGAGCGAAAAATTGCATTGGCGCGGGATCAGATGCTGTTGCGGAAACAATCACCGTGTAGGGCATTGCGCCATTCTCTTCAAGAGTCTTAACGATATTGGCGACGGTAGACCCTTTCTGACCTACTGCCACATAAATACAATAAACCGTTTCACCGCGCTCATAGAACTCCTTTTGGTTAATGATGGTGTCGATAGCGACGGCTGTCTTGCCGGTCTGACGATCACCGATGATCAATTCACGCTGACCACGACCAATGGGAATCATGGCATCAATCGCCTTGATACCGGTTTGAAGCGGTTCCTTTACAGGCTGACGGTAGATTACACCAGGAGCTTTACGCTCGAGAGGCATTTCCACCAACTCCCCTTTGATAGGTCCTTTTCCATCGATGGGATTACCGAGTGTATCTACAACGCGGCCCACCATGCCTTCACCTACATTGATAGAGGCGATTTTGCCGGTACGCTTGACAGTATCGCCTTCGCGGATGTCATTCGATTGGCCCAGCAATACGGCACCAACATTGTCCTCCTCGAGGTTCAATACGATACCGCGCAGACCGTTTTTGAATTCAATCAATTCACCCGATTGGACCTTGGTAAGTCCGTAAATGCGGGCTATACCGTCTCCAACCTGGAGTACGGTTCCTACTTGTTCTAGTTCGGTGTCGGACTTGAAGCCGGCAAGTTGCTGTTTGAGAATTGCCGAAACTTCGTCTGGTCTTACTTCTGCCATTGTGATTGGTGTTGGAATGGAATTTCTATGGAGTTGTGTTTAAATCAAAAATCCTTAACATAAAGGTTATTGTTGAAGTCCTGCTTCAAGGCATGCAACTTCCGCGTAACCGATGTGTCCAATTGGCGGTCACCCCAACGAAGGATGAAACCTCCAAGAATGGATGGATCTACTTTCTCTTTAAGCACCACTTGCTGGCTGGTGTTTTTAGCGATCAAGTCGAGCATTTGTTTGCGGATTTGGTCATCAGCAGGAACCGCAGTGGTTAACCAAGCCACTTGGCGGCCTTTGTATATGTCGTACAATTCCAAAAAGGATTGAGCGATATCGGCTATGTAGTATTCCCGTTTCTTACGAGTGATAATAAGGAAGAAATCAAGGGTCACGGATTGTACCTTACCTCCAAAGAGTTCCTTGAGAACATTTTCTTTTTTGTCGGTATTGATAACCGGACTTTTGAAAAACTGAGCCAACTCTCTGCTTCCACGAATAGAGGTGTGAACCAAAATCATATCGGCATGCACTTGGTCGGCGATGTTTCGCTCCACACCCAAGTCGAGCAACGACTTGGCGTATCTTCTGGCAACTTTGGTTTCAGCCATGGCGGGATCAGTTCATCTTTACATCCTTCAACATGTCTTGAACGAGCTGCTTTTGCTTCTCGTCGGATGACAATTGCTGACGGATTACTTTTTCGGCAATTTCAATAGAAAGGCTGGCCACTTGGTTTTTCAATTCAGTGATGGCGGCCATTTTTTCATTCTGGATTTGCTCGCGGGAAATACGAAGCAAACGATCAGCTTCTTCCGTGGCTTTGGTTCGGGCTTCATTGATGATGGATTCCTTTGCATCGCGGGCTTCTTTAAGGATAAGATCCCTCTGATTGCGAGCTTCTGCCAACAACTTTTCATTGTCAGCTTTCAGGTTAGCCATTTCCTGTTTGGCCTTTTCAGCAGCGTTCAAGGCATCGGAAATACTTTTTTCCCGTTCGTTCAATGAACCCAAAATAACAGGCCAAGCGAACTTTTTCAATATGAAAACTATGATGCTGAAGGATACCAGCATCCAAAACACGAGACCAAAGGCGGGTTTGACTAATTCCATCTTGGATTGATATTATGATTGATGTGTTTTTCGTTTTAAATCCTGCCGGTGGGCCAAGCGCTTTCCCGGCAGGATGAATTCGGGTTGGGGATTACTTGAATACAACAAGCAGACCAACAACCATGGCAAAGAAGGCTGCACCTTCAACAAGAGCCGCTGTAAGGATCATGTTGGCACGGATGTCGCCTACTGCTTCAGGCTGACGCGCGATAGACTCGAGTGCAGAACCGCCGATGCGGCCAATACCCATACCGGCACCTACTGCAGCAAGACCTGCACCAAGAGCAGCAACGCCATATCCAAGACCTAGATTGGCAGCTTCAAGAATTACGGTTGATAACATGTTTTTGGAATTTATTGGTGAGTAATAGTTAATGTTTGTGTTTTAGGATCAATGGTGGTGAGGTTCTTCGACAGCCGCACCGATATAAATGGCGGATAGGAGCGTAAACACATAGGCTTGAAGGAACGCCACAAGCAATTCAAGACATGTCATGAATACGGTGAACGAAATCGACAGCACGGAGACTCCAAATCCGGCACCTGCACCCATTTCGCCAAAGATGAATATCAAACTGAAGAATGACAAGGCGATGATGTGACCTGCTGTAATGTTTGCAAAAAGTCGGATCATCAAAACAAAAGGACGAAGGAATATTCCTAAAATTTCGATTGGTGTTAAAAGCACCAAAACCCATCCCGGAACACCGGGCATTGCAAGAATGTGATGCCAATAATGCTTGTTACCGTTTACCAAAACCAATACAAATGTGATGGCGGCAAGTGTTAAGGTGACCGAAATGCTGCCAGTCAAATTTGCTCCACCCGGAAAGATTGGAACCAACCCAAGAAGGTTATTCAACCAAATGAAGAAAAAAGCAGTCAACAAAAAGGGCAAGAATTTCTCGTATTTCTTTTCTCCGATGGAGGATTTGGCAATGTCGTCGCGAACAAAAATCACCAAAGGCTCTATCAGTCCCTGCAAACCTTTGGGTGCTTGGCCTGGACGGGCCTTGTAGGCCTTGGCTACCGAAAGAAATATATAAAGCAGAATAAGAATACTAACGAAAAGGGAAACCACATTCTTGGTAATTGAAAAATCCCACAGGGTGGCATTTACTTCATCATTCAATGTTGCGGTCTCAACAGGACCGGAGGTTTCATTAACGGCTACAAGCTTTTTGTCGATAAGGGCGTAACCATTGTATACATCATGGCCGTGGTGGAAGTGAGAGGAAAGAAAAACATCTAAACCTCGACTAGAGTAGGCAATGACCGGAAGCGGAATGGAAACAGAGTTATGACCTTCACCCCACAAGTGCCAATCGTGGGCATCGGTAATGTGATCGGTTATCATTTTACCCGGATCGAACTTAGCACCAGGTTCACCTCCTCCGGCATTTGAAACTAATGGATAAACAACAATAAACAGAATGACGAGCAGGGTTTTCATAACCTGCTTCAAATCAAATTTCGCTTCAAAAGACCGCATGTTCCGTGTAGAGGTAATGGCTCAGTTTTTTCGAGCGCAAAGGTATGAACTTGCCCCGATAAAAAGTAGGTAGCTTGTGCTTTTTACAAGCCTCGAACAATATTGTTTGAAAGACCTGATTTTTAGAGCCTTATTTGTGATCCTTGGCTGTACTGGCAATGGCTCCTGGACCAAAGGCCTTGAAGGAGACCCAAACCTCTAAAGTGGTATACAGCAGGTACATGATCAGGAAGTTAAAGATAAAGCCAAAAGCTTGGCTCCTATCGGCTAAAGCAAAAACCACCATGATAACCATGAAAGCAAATAGCTTCAGGGCAGATGAAGCCATGAAAAATCGTATAAATGCCTGACCACTTTTTAATGATGCTGATTTTAAGCCTCTATGAATGATCAAGGAAGTAATGCCCGCGATGATCTGAATTATCCAAAATCTGTCGTAAACCGCTTTAGCTGGCAGATATGGCTGAAGTAATTGGAAAACAAAAAATACCAATGCCGAAAAAACCACCAAAAAAATAGGAAAAGGCACACGCAACAACATATTCTTACTTGTCATTTTTAAATGATTTGAAAAAAAACACCATAGACATAACTACAGACAAGAGGCTCAGAAGAAGCGTAAAAACAGGGACTTTGAGTCCAAGCCACTCATCCAATTTAACACCACCATAGGTACATGCAAAAATGAAAACGGCGATCTGAATTCCGATCGCCGAGTAACGCGCATAGTCGTTAAGCTGTTTTTTCCTTTGATTGGAGTTCCGGTTGCTTATCGACATGCTTAATGTCCTTGATCAAAGGTCCCATATGACAGTTGCCAGAGAAGCTTGCTCCTACTTCAACCACAAGCTTACCAGTTACAATATCACCATTGATACGAGCCGTAGATTTCAAAAATAGAAGCTCATTAACCGTTGTTTTTCCCTTTACAGATCCGGATATGTCAGCGTTTTGGCAAACTACATCGCCCTGAACTTGACCGGTTGATCCGATGACCACTTTGGCTTTTGAAGTAACGGATCCTATAATGACTCCATCGATCCGTAAATCGCCCGCGGCATTGATTTGACCTTCAATGGTTGTTCCCTGTCCAATGATATTGATGGAACCACTCTGCTCTGAACCGGAACCTACTCCGGTCTTTGACTTCAGGTTTTCAAACATGGTATAAGGTTTTTGTTAATAACTCCGCAAAGCTATGATAATTAAGGGGAAATAACAAAAAACCGGGTTATTGGTGGTAGTTACTGTTGTAAAACTCCTCATAACCAGCTAAATCCTTGGTTTGAACCAACAAAAGCAGGTTTTCAGGTGTGATAATCAAGGGACTAACCGAACTCATGTCGATTTCTTGAAAAGCCTCAACATCATCAAGCAACCCGGTCAGGTATCCCATTGCATCGTTCATGTCGTTAAACTGGCGTACCATGACAAACTGGTATTCCATGCCTATAAAAGAATTGCTAATTTGTAACTTCTTAACACTGTAGAACTTATTATTGTAGTTGGACAAAGCAACTTTCAACTCGTTGCTTCCGACAACATTGTTGTTGGGAAACAAAAACATAATATATTGAACCGTATCAGCCTTCATCGAAAAGGGAGTAGTAGGGGAAACCGAAATATTTTGATTGGCATTTTCAACTGCAGATTTAACCGAATCCTTCAATCCATACATGGAAGGGTTAATCAGAGCCAATATCTCTTTAGCGCGTGTTGATACAGTATCAGAGGGATAGGAGGCCACCACCTTCTTCAAAGCCACCTCGAATTCTTGAATAGACTTAGATCTACCGATTGCCAAAGCGTTCAACAACTCAAAACGAGGAGCCAAATCACTTCCTGGAAAAAGTGAATCAGCCATTTCCTTGCGATCAATGACATCACCATACTGCTTATTGAGATAAGCCCTGTAAGTGGTCTCATAATAAACTCTTTGCAGAGCAGCCTTTTTCTCCAAATCCTTGTAATAATCAGGGTTGAGTATCAACCGCGCATATTCCGAGTCGGGGTAACCATTCAACAAGGCATTCTTGTATTTATCGGCATTTTCAGTGTCTTTCAATAAAAGGTAAACCCTGTACAAATTATACATCGTGGGCAACTTGTAGGCATTTTCAGGGTACCGCTTGAGAAGTGTTTCAAAGTTAGAACCAGACTCTTTGTAGTCTTTGAGCTGCTCTTTATAGATAAGTCCGACATTGTAATATGCTTCGACTATTTTGACATTAGAGCTATCTAATTTTTCTGAAGAGGAAGGAATGGCATCGAGGTATTGCTTTTTCCTTTTGGCGTTGTTGGCAGCTATAATGGAGTCGCGAACAGCAGGATCGACTCTGTCGAGCGTATCTTCTTGTTGCTCCTCTTCATTGCTATCAGTAATAGATGAAATAGCCTTGTTAGATCTACGCCAATTGTCTTCAAGCTTACGCTGACCCCACAACTTTATAAACTCATTGAAGCCAAAGCTTATAGCAGAAGGGTTTGAAAAATACCACCCACCTTGAGCTGCGGCAGGGGTATTATTGGCCCGGGAATTGAAGTTGGGATCTCCAGACTGTTGCTTTGCGGCCTCCTTTTCGGCCAACTCCATTTCTTTCTTTTTCTTCAGCGCCTCCTCCTTCAGCTTGTTCTCGGCTGCAATCAAAGAATCGACATAAGCCTCTCGTTGCGCAGGAGTCAGAATTGCTAACGACTGAAGACTGTCTTCAGATTGAATAATGTTCAGGTATGAGATGAGTTTGGTGAGACTACTGTGCGTGTTTTTTATTGTGTAGTAATCAGGATGGTCCTCTGTGATAAAAGAGACCGTACTATCATAGTATGCTTGGGCTAACTTATAGTCGGGTTGTTTAAAATATATTTCAGCCAACTTCAGATAGGATAATGCCTTTTGGTTGACATTGGATGTACTGTTGGCCGTCGACTGTTTTAGTAATCCGATTGCTTCAGGTATCTTTTCCTCGCGCAAGGATATCTCCGCCAAGGAGTAATATATCTGATCTAGATAGTCGGCGTTTTTTTCATCCTTGAGCATCTTCTCCAACATCAATCGAATACCCTTACCTTCTTCACTTTCCAAATCAACGCAACGAGCCCTATTGACTTTTGCATTGAACATAACCTCATACACTGGTTTTAATTTTATTACTCTGTCGTATGCAGCTACTGCTTTGGGGCAATCAGATATTTTATTGTAAATCTGACCAAGAATGAAAGCATAACGCACCTTTTCCGACCGCTTTTTACAAAATGAAATTGCTTTTTCAAGTGATTTGGCAGCCTCCTCGTAATCGTTCATGAACAAAAAGTATTGCGCATGAGTAGCATGAAATACGGACCGAAACTTCGCTGGCATACCTGGATCACCGCTTAAAGATGAAAGTAAGTATTGAGCGTCAGGTGTTTTGCCCAACCGTAAGTAGCACTGGGCCAGCCAAATAAGTGCTTCATATTTCTCAGGGTAGTCCCTGAATTGTGCTGCTACAAAATTGAACGACTCAATGGCATTCCAAGTCTCATACTTCAGGAATTGAGCTTGACCAATGATTAAATAACTCTTAGGAATCCACTTGTTGCGCTCTCGACCTTCAATATCCATGGAGTGTCGTTGGATGACAATGGAAACCTTCTTTATAGCCGCATCCATTTCAGGGTATATAGACTTGGAAGAAGCCTCATCGCCGTGGGGAAAAACAGACAATATACGGTCGTATTGGTCGGGCTTGGAAGCTGCCAGGTTCTTAATGCCCTCCCTGATTTTTTCACGAGCGTTGAAATAACCGTTGTAGTGAGCTAAGGTTTTGTGATAAGCCCTACTAGTAAAACGGTTTTTCTTAACAGAGCACGAGGCCGTAAGTAAAACGGCAATCGAAAGAAGGAAAACGCCTTTTAGGCGGATGTTACGCATCTTGGGCTAATACGATATCTTTTCGGTCAATATGCTAAAACTCGGATGGTATTGGTTTATTGTACAGTACCAAAAGATGTAAATTTGTGATATTTGCATCTTTACAGTCCGAAACGCAAAGTTAACGATTGTTTTCATCTTAACCAATTCCACCAGACCACATTGGAAAAACCCAGAAAGCGGATTGTACGCAAATTAAAAAGCGTGTTCAGGCTGGTGATCCTCAACGACCAAACCTTTGAGGAAAGGCTCTCCATTCGATTGACCCCCTTGAATGTTTTCGTTTTTGCGGGAACTGTTATCATTTCCTTGATAACCTTCACCATTTACATTATTGCATTCACACCACTTAGGGAGTATATTCCCGGATACGCCGATGTAAATATGCAGCGGACCATTGTGATGTTGGCGTCTAAAACCGACTCACTGGAAAGGAGTTTGAATTCAAGAGATCGTTATCTGGCAAACCTTCAGGCGGTTATAAGCGGCAAACTACCTCCTGACCAAATCAAAAAACCTGTCGATAAAAACGCCAGGTACGATACCCTACCCATTCCAGAACCTTCCGATGCTGAAAAGAAGCTGCGTAAAGAAATGGAATCTAGGGACAGGTTCTCCCTATACGCTGAATCCTCCATACAAGAAGGAAGCTTGTCCAACTTCCTGTTTTTCACACCCGTTAAGGGCGTAGTTACGAGTGAATTCAACCCAAAATCGAAACATTTCGGTATTGACATTGTTGCATCAGCCAATGAGGTCATTAAAAGCACTCTCGACGGCACTGTGATTTTCAGCGATTGGACATCGGACACCGGCTATGTATTGGCCATTCAACACGGCAACAACTTGTTCTCCGTTTACAAGCATAACTCGGCACTGCTAAAAACCGCAGGTGATTTTGTAAAAGCGGGAGAAGTGGTAGCTATTATTGGCGACAGTGGAGAATTAACCACTGGGCCACATTTACATTTTGAACTATGGTACAACGGAACGGCCGTTGACCCCACCGATTACATGACATTCTGATTCGTGGAGCCAAAAAAGAAAATAGCCATTTTGGGCTCGACCGGATCCATCGGCACCCAAACCCTTGAGGTCATCAGTGAACAACCTGATCATTTTGAAGTAGAATTACTCTCTGCAGGCAACAATGCAGAACTACTCATCGAACAAGCAATTAAATACAACCCATCAACGGTTGTCATTGGTAACAAGGATTTGCTAGACAAAGTAAAATCCGCTCTAGAACCCCTTCATATAAAGGTTTACAGTGGTCATGAATCAATCGTGCAATGCATGTCGTCGGACTCAATTGACCTTGTGGTAACTGCCTTGGTGGGATACTCTGGATTGAAGCCCACATTGGAAGCCATCAAACACGGTAAAACCATTGGACTTGCCAACAAGGAAACCCTTGTTGTAGCAGGAGAATTGGTTACAAGCCTTGCAGCGCAAAAGGGAGTAAACATCTTCCCAATCGACAGTGAGCATTCGGCTATTTTCCAATGCTTATTGGGTGAATGGCATAACCCTATCGAAAAAATTTATCTGACTGCCTCCGGAGGACCTTTTAGAGGTAAAGAAAAATCATTTCTCGAAACAGCAGGACCCGAGCAGGCTTTGAAGCACCCCAATTGGTCAATGGGTGCAAAAATAACCATCGACAGTGCAACGCTAATGAATAAAGGACTTGAGGTCATAGAGGCCAAATGGCTTTTCAACCTAAAGCCCGAGCAAATTGATGTGGTCGTCCACCCACAGTCAATCATCCATTCCATCGTGCAGTTTCAAGATGGATCCATGAAAGCGCAGATGGGATTGCCAGATATGAAGCTGCCTATTCAATTTGCCATGGGTTACCCGAAACGACTGAAATCTGAATTTCCACGATTCAATTTCATGCAACACCCGAGCCTGACTTTTGAGGCTCCTGACACCGCGACTTTTCCTTGCCTCCAAATTGCCATGGATGCCATGTCGACCGGCGGAAACGCACCATGCGTTATGAATGCAGCCAACGAAATTGCAGTAGATGCCTTTCTGATGAAAAAAATAGGCTTTAACCAAATACCTTATGTCATAACGGAAACCATGTCGAAGGTGCCTTTCAAAGCCTCCCCCGCTTTTGAGGATTATGTGGATGACGATTCAACAAGCCGCCGCATCGCCTCTGAAATTTGCGACAAGAGTTCCAAATAAGTTAATTTCACACCTGAAAATCAAAAACAGAAATTTAAATTATGTCAGGATTGATCATGGCCGCCCAACTTATTTTGGGCCTTTCCATTTTAGTAACACTCCATGAGTTGGGTCACTATCTAGCCGCTAGGGCATTTGGCATCCGCGTAGAGAAGTTCTATCTGTTCTTTGATGCATGGGGATTTAAGCTCTTCAGCATCAAGCGTGGCGAAACTGAGTGGGGTATCGGATGGCTTCCGTTTGGCGGATATGTTAAGATTTCCGGCATGATTGATGAATCTATGGACAAGGAACAAATGGCACAACCGCCCCAACCGTGGGAGTTCCGATCCAAACCAGCTTGGCAGAGGCTTATTGTTATGATTGGTGGTGTGGCGATGAATGTGATTCTTGGCGTCGTGATTTTCTCCATGATGCTTTTGGTATACAAAAAAGAATATCTGCCCAACAGTGAGGTCAAAGGTGGAATTGTAGCGTATAAACTCGGTCAAGAGATCGGCCTCCGCGATGGTGACAAGATCGTGGCTATCAATGGCAGTTCTTTTGAAAGGTTTGATGACTTGAGAACCTCCAAAGTTGTGTTCGGATCTACCTTGTCCGTTGAAAGAGATGGACAATTGGCAGAAGTCGTTGTGCCTGGAGATTTTTACAAGCGTGTTGCTGCTGAAGGGCAATGGTCTTTCATAGGTGCTGGCAAATTGTATTACAAAGTAACTTTAATAGACAAGGGAGGACGAGCCGAGCAAGCTGGTCTTATGGTCGGAGATAAAATCAAATCGATCAACGCAACACCTATCAATGCAGGAAGTGATTTGCCTAAAAGGCTTGCCGAATTAAAAGGCAAGACTGTCAAATTATCCGTTTGGCGCGACTCAAACCCATTCGATGTTACAGTTGCGGTAAGCGAAGAGGGAAAAATCAACATAGGATACACCACTGACGCGGAGGTAAATCCCGAATACAAACTCATGCCGATCACTCCAATGATGGCGCTCTCATTCGGCACTGCTGATGCCTGGGAAGCTTTGGTATCCAATATCAAGGGTCTGGGTAAGATTTTCTCTGGTCAGGAAAAGGCGTCCGACTCCTTGCAAGGACCCATTGGAATCGCACAGATTTATGGGGGCACTTTCGACTGGGCCTGGTTTTGGAGAATTACTGGATTGCTTTCAATGGTGCTAGCCTTCATGAACATGTTGCCTATTCCGGCATTGGATGGAGGGCATGTGATTTTCCTCACGATTGAGTCGATCACCAAAAGAAAATTCAGCGATAAGTTCATGGAGAGAGCCCAAGTTGTAGGTATGGTCATTTTGCTCGGTTTGATGGCCTTTGCAGTAGGAAATGATGTTTGGAAACACATTTTGAACTAACCCAATGAATCGAGTACTCAATTGCCTCCTGCTTCTGTTGCTAATCACCCAGGCATGGCCCTCCCTAGCCCAAACTGATACGAGCAAAACCGATACGGTTCGCCTTTCAAATGTCATGATCATCCCATATGATGAGCGCTATTACCTTTCTGATGCCGACAGGGAAATATCTCAAAACTCCCTAGCACTCCCCGACCATTTTCGCAAATATTTCAGATTTCAAGTAGACCGTCATGTGCAGCGATATGTCTCGCTAAACTACCCGTGTATCTCTTTGTTGAACGACACGGCAGATGAGTTGGAAGAAACGATGTACCAGATCCTTTCCAAAACGGGCTACAGATACGAGACTGTAATACCGGTTGAGCCAGCCATCAATAGGCTACTAGACATGGATTTGAAACTAAAAGGGGATGAAGCCAAGCATGCTGATTCGAAAACCGCATCCATGTACATTCCTGTTAAAAAAGACGCCAAATACATGCACGCCATTGTTCGTGACGGAGATAAATTGTTCCAAAAATTACATGATAAATACCAAGTAGATTATTTTGTTTTTCTGACGCAATTCGAAATAAAAACGAATTACAATAGCTGCATGGATATTGCAAACAAGATTTTCAGGCGTGAAATCATGCTTCATTTCTCTGTTTACGATCACACTGGAAAAGTTGTTGCCGGAAGTTATGCCACAGCTTACATTCCATCAGATAAAAACGAAGCCAGCGTTATTACAGGCCAATGCTTCCCTGAGTTGGCCAAGTATGTAGCTGCTTGCCTGCCCTGAGACGAAATCGGTCATCCATTACACCAGTATTGGCGAACGGAATGCTGAAATAGTAACCCGTAATATTTCAAAAAAACTAAACGATTTAACACTGGAGGCTGTTTCTACCATTGTGGTTTATAGCAGACTCCTCACCATTAGTTATCAATTAACCCTTCTTGGTGTTAATGACTAATTTTACATCAATGGAACCATTAAGCTTGGATCGAATCAAAAAGCCCGTGGAGCATGAAATGAAGGCCTTTGAGGAGCATTTCAGAGAAGCCATGCGATCTCGTGTTCCATTGCTGGATGTAATCATGAGATACATTTTGAAGCGCAAGGGCAAGCAAATTCGTCCACTTTTCGTTTTCTTGTCATCCGGCATGTGTGGAGGAATCAAAGAAGAAACCTTTCGAGGAGCTTCATTGATTGAACTGCTTCATACTGCCACCTTGGTGCATGACGATGTGGTGGATGACTCCAACATGCGTAGAGGATTTTTCTCTATAAACGCCTTATGGAAAAACAAGGTCGCCGTATTGGTTGGTGACTATCTGCTATCAAGAGGACTACTATTAAGCGTGAAACACAAAGATTGGAGCTTGCTGGAAATCGTATCGGAGGCTGTAAGGGAAATGAGCGAAGGCGAGCTGCTTCAAATTGAAAAAGCCAGGAAGCTGGATATCACAGAAGATGTATACTTTGAAGTCATCCGTCAAAAAACCGCATCCCTCATTTCCTCATGCTGTGCTGTAGGAGCCGCATCATCCGGATCCAACGAGCAAATCATTGCAACCATGAAGGAGGCTGGCAGTTTGATCGGAATCGCTTTCCAAATCAAAGACGACCTGTTCGATTATGAAACCGTGAACCGAACCGGAAAGCCATCAGGCATCGACATTAAGGAAAGTAAAATGACGCTGCCCCTAATCAATGCCCTGTCCAAAGCCGGATTCCTCGAGAAAAGATCTATCATGGGTATTGTCAGCAGTAAAACCACTGATCCTAAAAAGATCAAAAAGGTTTTTGATTTTGTAAACGACAAAAAAGGATTGGAGTATGCACGGGAGAAGATGGAATCTTATTGTAAAAGAGCTATGGATTTGGTAGATACTTTTCCCGAGAGTGAATACAAGGTCTCCTTCAAAGACCTGGTCCGTTTCACTATTCAAAGGGACCGTTGATATAAATTATCATGCGACCCAACCAGTTGTTTTTTCGTTGGTCGATGGCTTTCATGGCTTTTCATATCCTTTTAGTACTAATTACGCCCGTTTTCACTGTCAATAGCCTCCTATATCCGTTACGGGTCGACTCCACATTCGTAAAGCAATGGTTGGCTCAAAACAACAACAGTGAAGACTCGGCATTTCTTCTGCACGCTATTCATCCTTCCCAGTTGGGCCTAAAATACCAGACTGTTTATTTTGAAAGAAATGGTCAACCTCGACTTCAAGGATGGTTATCGCTCGACACCACAAAGAAATCAGCCCCATTACTATTAATCATCCCTGACATTTCAGAGGGTAAGGTGTGCTATTTAAGAGACATTTTGGAATTTAATGCTCGCGGCTTTCATGTTTGTGTAATGGATATGCGTGCACAAGGTCAAAGCAATGGACTCAATTATGATCCAGGATCAGGAAGCGCCAAAGATTTAGTACGCATCATCAACAAAATGAGTCAACTGGAAGTTGTGGAATTTATCTCTGTGCTCGGTATTGGTACGGGTGCGGGCATTTGTATGAAAGCTACCCAGGAACAAAGCATCAACATAGCAAGCATCTTGTTACAAAACCCACCAAGATCTCTTGAGGCCTTGTTCTTTGAAAAAGCCCTACAAGGCATCGGCGGTGTCGTGTATCCTTTTCTACCAGTTGTTAAACGAGCCTACGAGAGGACTACAGGATTGGATTTCCATGATCATGATTTTGTGGAAATAATGAAAAAATACAATTGGCCACATCTTTTCATCGCTGCCGGATATGTTACTGATGGAAAAATGAACGATATCCGTAGGTTGATGGAGTCGACTGGTTATTCTAGAAATAAGATATTCTTGGAACTTCAAAATACAAACACCGCCCCCTTTCACAAATACAGCAAAAAATATTACGACCATCTGGCCGGATACATTCTTTCCTCCCGTCAGCCTGCTGGTTCTAAGACCCGTACAAAAAAACTGGTGAACAACGAAAGTAGACCATAATACATCGGCTTTTTATTAACTTTGATATCCTTTTTTTCGAAGACTCCGTTGATAAGCAAGGAAACCATAGATCAAATCATGAATGCCGTCCGCATCGAAGAGGTGGTGGGCGATTTTATTTCCCTTAAAAAAAGGGGAGTAAACCTGTTGGGTCTTTGTCCGTTCCATAATGAAAAAACCCCATCGTTCAATGTATCACCTGTAAGGGGTATTTTTAAATGTTTTGGATGTGGGAAAGGCGGTAATGCGGTGAACTTCATCATGGAACATGAGCACTACAGCTACCCTGAGGCGTTGCGGTATTTGGCTCGCAAATACAATATCGATATCGCCGAGGAAGAGCGAACTCCCGAATTTGACCAAGAGCAACTTGAGAGGGAGTCGCTAATAGCTGTAACCGAATATGCCCGTAAGTTTTTCATTCAACAACTCCACGAAACAGAGGAGGGAAGAAATATCGGTTTATCCTATTTCAGCGAACGAGGTTTCACTGATGAGATGATTGAAAGATTCCATCTAGGTTATTCTCCTGAAGGATGGCGCGCTTTCACGGATGACGCACTAGCAGCAGGCTATTTACAGGAAAAGCTGGAGAAAACGGGACTAACCGTTTCCGGCAATGATAAATTATTCGACCGTTTCCGGGGACGCGTGATTTTTCCAATCCATAATGTGGCAGGGAAGGTCATTGGATTCGGAGGACGCATCCTTAAAACTGACGCCAAAACAGCGAAGTACCTCAATTCCCCCGAGTCTGAAATTTACCATAAAAGCAAAGTACTTTATGGCTTGTTTCAATCTCGTAAATCAATAGCAGAAAAGGATGTATGCTATCTGGTGGAGGGCTATACCGATGTCATATCGATGCATCAAAGCGGCATCACCAATGTGGTGGCTTCTTCCGGTACGGCCTTGACACAGGATCAGATCAGGTTAATCAACAGATATACCAAAAACATAACCATCCTTTACGATGGCGATCCAGCCGGAATAAAAGCCTCGCTCCGAGGTATCAATCTGATTTTGGAAGAGGGAATGAATGTTCGTGTGGTTTTATTCCCCGACGGAGACGACCCCGACTCATTTGCCAAGAAAAACGATACGGAAGAAATAGTAGATTATATACGAAAAAACGCAAACGACTTCATCCGATTCAAAACCTCCTTGCTACTGAAAGAAGTTGGTAACGACCCTATTGGTCGAGCAGGACTCATACGGGATATTGTTGAAACCATTGCCTTGATTCCGGATGCAATTATGCGCTCCACATATGTAAGAGAGTGCTCGAACCTGATGGAGATAGGAGAGGATGTTTTGTTGGCAGAATTGAACAAGCTCATCCGAAAGAAAGTCATGAAGGATGGCTCCAAAGAAAACCCATCCTCCTCTCACGCAACTTCGGATGACCTCCCACTGGAAGAGCTCATATTCGATGAAAAAACAAACACCTCACAAGGAATAACCGAACACCAGGAAGCTGAATTAATACGGCTGCTATTGAATTTCGCTGATGAGCAAATAACCTTTAGTGCCGAAACGGAGGAAGACGGCAGAAAGCATAAAATTGAAGTTAACGAACAAGTCAAGAGCGTGATTATTCATGACCTTGAGCCCGATAATATCGTTTTTGAAAATAAAATATATCAAACCATTTTCGAGCTCTTCAAGCAACAAGTTCATGAAGGCAAACCGCACTCGGAAAACGAATTCGTACATCACCAGGATGCGGAAATAAGCCAAACCGCAGCACATTTCCTTACCACCCGTTATCCATTATCCGCCTGGGATAATAAGGGTATTTTCGTAAAAAGTGAACTCATGAAACTATCGCATGCTGTTTTCAGCGCTTTATACTCGATGAAAATAAAACATGTGGAACGCATGAGCCATGCCAATCGTGAGGCCATTAAGGAAGCATCGAGCAATGGTGGCGATATCACCCCGCTCCTTGAACACCAGATGCAGTTGGATCGTATAAAAGCGGCCCTTTCGGAATACCTGAGCATTGTAGTTTTGAAGTAGGCCCATTGAAGGGAAATTGCTTCTCAAAAAAAATCAAAAGCGTCATCTTTTCGGAAATTCAAAAAGCTTTGAATTCTGATCGCGGAATTTTTAAATATCACTCAAATGAACCAGACATTTCAATCACATAACTTAGGGAAGCAAGGTGAGGAAATTGCTGCCAGATGGCTTCTGAAACAAGGCTACACCATTTTGGAAAAAAGATGGCGGTGGAAGCATCTTGAAATCGATATCGTTGCCCAAAAAAACGAATTATTAGTTATTGTTGAGGTAAAGTCCAGAACAAACGCACAGCATGCAGATCCTGACGACACCATTTCCAACCAAAAACTTAGATGTTTGTATGATATCACCGAGCATTACATGGAAGTAAAAAAGGTGCAGCTCGAGGTACGCTATGACTTAATCACCATCATTGACCATGGTGAAACATATACCATAGAACACATTGAGGAGGCATTCTACCCATTTATGGGTTAGGGCGCTCCTAATTTGCCTATCTTTGTCGTATAATTAGTTGCCATGGCCCGCCCCATTAAAAACAAAAAAGACTCCAAAGCTGGAAGTAGAGATAGAACATCATGGAAAAAACCGGATGGAACTCCGCTTCGCAAGCGGCGTGGCGATTACTTTCCAGACCAAGAAATAGAAAAGCGTTCATCTCCCAAAAGACGCTTCGAATCGGAAAGCGGATCCAATGAAAGACCTCCACGAGATGCTTTTGAAGGCAGAAAGACGGATGATCGTGGGTTCAAAAAAAGGAGCGATAAACCATTCGGAAAATCAAGTCCATCAAAAGAGCGTAGCTCCAACCGCCCAGAAAAATCTTGGACAAAGCAACGCAAAGACGAATTCAAGCCTTACGGTTCATCACACAAGGAAAATACGGATGAAACCAAAAAACCATACAAAAAGGATGATTTTGAAAAACCCTCTGGCGACAAGAAACCTTGGGGCAGGAGCCGTTCAGAAAAACCATCTTGGAAAAAAAGAGAACGATACGACCGGATTGAGCATTCAGGAAATATGGGGAATCGCTTTGAGAAGCCTAGAAGAAGTTCAAAGAGTCAAGAGTTCTCGAAGCAAGACCGAAAACCTACAAAAAAATCCTTTAATCCAGATTCTGATGGAGCGATTCGACTTAACAGATACATAGCCAATGCTGGTATTTGTTCAAGACGAGAGGCTGATGACCTAATATCAGCTGGAGTTATCTCCATCAATGGCGAAGTTGTCACAGAACTTGGAACAAAAGTGACACCCGGCGACGAAGTCCGATTTCATGATCGTGTATTGCGTACAGAACGCATGGTTTATGTTTTATTGAACAAGCCTAAAGACTATATCACCACCACCGATGATCCAGATGATCGGAAAACCGTGATGAATCTAGTCCACGACGCTTGCAAAGAGCGTATTTTTCCAGTAGGAAGATTGGATCGTAACACCACAGGACTGCTACTGCTGACCAACGATGGTGAGCTCACTAGGAAATTGACGCACCCTAGCAGCAACATCGCAAAAGTGTATCAAGTGGAGCTTGACAAAAATCTCACACTTGCCGATATGAAGCAGGCCTCCGATGGTGTAGAGCTTGATGACGGGGAAGTGCGGTTTGACAATATCGAATACGCATCTCCAGACGACAAAAAGATCGTTGGCGTGGAACTTCATTCGGGAAAAAACAGAATTGTTCGCCGAATTTTCGAAGCGCTTGGATACGATGTAAAAAAATTAGATAGGACTGTTTTTGCCGGACTTACCAAAAAAGATCTTCCCCGAGGCAGATGGAGATTTTTAACCGAATTGGAGGTGAATGCTCTTAAAATGATGAAGGGTGGCACTGGCCGTAGTAAAAAGAGACAGTAGTAGGTTGATTCGCCAATGGCGTTCAATAAAAGCAGCGATAGTTACAGTAAAGGAATGCTAACAAATACTTTCATCTGCATAAGCAGTCTGTAATTTATCACTTTAGAAAAAAGACCAGGGGTCTAGGGGTGATCTGATTAACCTAGAATTGACATGGCGTAGAAAAAAATACGCCTCAGTCAATTTAAATTCAATAATTCCATTTTTAATTTTTATCGTCAATTAGACTTGTTTGCTCTCCAACAACCACCTTAATTTTTCTACCAAAAACAAGCGGCTCATTGCGTTCCAAGTGCCCCGAACTGATACCAAATGCAACCGGATAATCGTATTCCTTGACGGCATCCAATATGATTTCCTCAGCTGTTTTACCAAAAGCGATAGTATTATCTTTCATGTCGGTCATTCCACCTATTACCAAGGCTTTCAATCCATGTAATTTCCCAGACCTTTTTAGATTCATCATCATTCTGTCTATATGGTAAAGGTATTCATCAAGGTCTTCTAAAAAAAGGATCTTGCCCTTAGTCAGCAGGTCGGAGGGTGTGCCGGCAAGTGTATGGATGAGCGACAAATTTCCACCCACCAACTCGCCACTTGCTTTACCCCTCCTATTAAAAATATTAGCCGGATATTGGTAAACCACCTTTTGCCCTGATAACATTTGATTAAGATGGTCCAATACAGTTGAAGGTGTTTGGGGAAAGTTAATTGCCATCGGAGCGTGTAAAGTTTCCGTTTTGAGATGGCGGTTTACATGATTATGCAAAACTGTAACATCGCTGAATCCCACAAGCCATTTGGGATGGCGCATAAACCTGGTGAAATCAAGCTTATCGATGATGCGAACAAACCCATATCCGCCACGAGCGAACAGGATAGCTTCCACGGAACTGTCATCCAACATCATCTGCAGGTCGGCCCAGCGTTGTTGGTCGGATCCCGAAAATTGGTTCTCCTCTCCAAAAAGGTACATTCCTTTGACCACCTCATACCCCCACGATTGTAAAAGGTCTACCGCAGGCTGCATTTCGATGGCCGAAACCTTTCGGGCAGGAGCCACTATAGCTACTTTGGAGCCAGGCTTGAGCGGAGGTGGAGAGATCATTTTAAGTGGTAGGAATCGAGAAACGGTAGTATTTGGTGCAGTTGAACCGATTAATGGTACAAATCCGTCAAATCAGCTGAATTCATGTTCTTTTGATTCTTAATGGCAGGGGTCTGATACCGATGAGATGGTGGCTTGGGGAAGCATTACGAAGATGTTAATCAATAATCTCAATCGTAAATCGTAAATCGTATTTTTGCCTTACAAATATACATTTTACTTACCACCTTGAAGCCTATCCTCGTCACAGCCGCCCTACCCTATGCCAATGGCCCCGTTCATATAGGCCACTTGGCTGGATGCTACATTCCCGCTGATGTATTTGTTCGCTACCAGCGGCTCATGGATCAAGATGTGAAATTCATTTGTGGAAGTGATGAGCATGGAGTACCTATTACATTGAAGGCTAAAGCCGAAGGGGTGACACCCCAGCAAGTGGTAGACAAATACCACGGCATGATGAAGCAGTCGTTTGTTGATTTCGGCATCTCATTCGACATCTATTCGCGCACATCTTCCCCCCTACACCATAAGACGGCAGCTGACTTCTTCAAAGTGCTTTATGATAAAGGTTCGTTCACCGAAAAAACCACCTTGCAGTTCTTTGATGAGCAAGCCGGACAATTCCTTGCTGATCGCTACATTGAGGGTACTTGTCCAAAATGTGCCAATGAACGCGCCTATGGCGATCAATGTGAAAGTTGTGGTTCGTCACTCAATCCAACTGACCTCATCAACCCTAAGTCCAAGCTCAGCGGTAACACCCCCATCCAAAAGGAAACGAAACACTGGTTTTTGCCATTGAACGATTATACCTCGTGGCTTAAACATTATATCCTAGAGGGACATAGGGATGATTGGAAACCGAATGTTTATGGACAGTGTAAATCGTGGCTAGAGGCCGGTGATGGTTTACAACCACGGGCTATGACACGGGATTTGGATTGGGGTGTTCCAGTGCCTGTGGCTGGAGCTGAGGGAAAAGTGCTCTATGTTTGGTTTGATGCTCCCATAGGATATATTTCCGCTACCAAGGAATTACTACCTGATTCTTGGGAGCGATATTGGAAAGGGGATGCGCGTCTTATCCACTTCATCGGCAAAGACAACATCGTTTTCCATTGCATTATTTTTCCTTCCATCCTGCATGCCCATGGTGGATATGTGGTTCCAGAGAATGTTCCAGCAAATGAATTCTTGAATCTTGAGGGAGATAAGATCTCCACTTCGCGAAATTGGGCAGTGTGGCTACATGAATACCTTAACGATTTCCCCAACAAACAGGATGTGTTGCGTTATGTCCTTATTGCAACGGCACCTGAAACAAAAGATAACGACTTTACCTGGAAAGATTTTCAAGCTCGTAACAACAACGAACTGGTTGCAGTACTTGGCAACTTTGTAAATCGAACCTTGGTTCTTGCTGGCAATTATTACAATCATGTAACTCCGGGAATAACCAATTTGCACGATTCGGATCGCGAGTTATTGGAATTACTGAAGCAATCATTGAAACAAATAGGAGATAGTATTTCCAAATATCGGTTGCGCGAAGCGCTTACGCTGATGATGGATGTAGCTCGAGCAGGAAATAAATACTTGGCCGACCACGAACCTTGGAAACTGGTTAAGACCGATACCGTACGCACCAAAACCGTCATGCAAGTAGCGTTGGAAGCAACAGCACTACTCGCCTTCGCTATGGAACCCTTCCTCCCGCATACAGCAGTGAAGCTTCGCGAAATGATGAATCTACAAGATGCGTCTTGGAATAATCTCAAGGTAGGAGACCTCGTTCCAACTGGACATAAGATGAATGCACCATCATTGCTGTTTGAGAAAATTGAAGATGATGCCATTCAAATGCAAATTGATCGCCTGCAAGCAACCAAAGCGACCCAACTTGCATCCGCTGCAGTACCATCTGCTCATGCTCCACTGAAATCTGAAACCACATTCGATGATTTTTCAAAGATGGATATCCGCACAGGGACCATTTTGGAAGCAGAGCGCGTACCAAAGACAGATAAGCTTTTAAAATTGTTGGTCGACACCGGTATCGATCGCCGTACGGTTGTTTCGGGAATAGCTGGAAGTTTTAGCCCTGAAGAAATCATCGGTAAGCAAGTTACCTTGTTGGCCAATTTAGCACCACGCAAAATCAAAGGCATCGAATCGCAAGGCATGATTCTGATGACCGAGGACTCCAACGGCAAGTTAGTTTTTGTGAGTCCTGCAGAGTCCGTACCTAATGGTAAAGATGTTCGCTAGTAACTAAGATTATTTAAGTAAAAAATTGCTTTATCTATAAAACATAGATTCGAAGCGCTTAAACTGCTTAGATGAAACGTCTAGCTATTAATTTCTAGAACTACATGGTTTTCGATATTTTTTGAAATACCAAGCATTGCCTTTGATAACGCATACAACGAACTTAATAACGATAAAGATTTTTTCAACCATTCCATAATAGGATTCCCAACAGATCATGTGCTCAATCACTGAAACCGATGGTGATTTGAAATTGTCAAACACTAAAGAAGGACTGTCAAGCTATTCAAAAAACACCAATTGCAATTCATTGCCGACAATACGCCTATTTACTAGCTTTGTGCAATAGTTTTGAGACTATGTTTACTTTCTTCACAACAACCTGAATACCAGGGCCTCGTAGTTCAATGGATAGAATAGAAGTTTCCTAAACTTTTGATACAGGTTCGATTCCTGTCGAGGCTACTTAACCCTCCAAAGTTCCTAGAACTTGGGAGGGCTTTTTATTTTATCTACCCCTATACTACAAAAGAAGCCTAAGTCATTGATTTGCTGATTTTTGGATTAACATCTCGAATATGACCTTTCGCATGTCTAGTTGAAAGCATGTAAGTAATTTTGAGGTCGTAAGTTCATCCCTTAACCCATAAACCATGTTCAAGCGATTCGCCAGTATTTTGCTGCGAAACAAGCTTTTCTTCACAATTATCGTGTTGCTTTCAACCGCCTACATGGGGTATGAGGCATCCAAAATGGAGCTTTCCTACGAATTCGCCAAAATACTCCCGGCCAACGACCCTTCTTTCGTAGAGTACAAACAGTTCAAGAAAGATTTCGGCAGCGATGGAAATATCATGGTTATCGGATTTGCCGACACCAACTTTTTCACTTTGAACAAATTCAATGATTGGTATCATCTCAGTAAAGCCATCAAGATTATTCCTGGCATCAAAGATGTTGTATCTGTGCCCACATCCTATACGCTGGCTCGAAACGACAGCTTGCGCAGATTCGATATTGAACCGCTGATTAAACGCATTCCTAGAACGCAAAGAGATGTGGATAGCCTTCGGGATATTTTCATGCAATTGCCATTTTATGAAGGAATCGTATTCAACAAGGAGAGTTCAGCAACACTGATGGCAATCACTTTCAACAGTGGATCGCTAGATTCCAAGAGGAGAATAGAAATTGTAAAGGAAGTTAAAACACTTACAGAGGCTTTCTCCGACAAACATCGCGTGGAGATGCACTATTCCGGAATGCCTTTCATTCGGACTCAGTTGATGGAGAAAATCTCCAGCGAGATGACCTTATTTCTGATTCTTGCCATCATAATTACAGCGCTTATACTTTGGTTGTTCTTCCGATCCACCCTTAATGTGTTTTTCAGCATAGTTATAGTAGCTATAGGGGTCATTTGGTCCGTTGGCATCTTACAGCTTTTTGATTACAAGATTACGGCACTTACCGGTCTTATACCACCATTGATCATGGTTATTGGTATTCCCAATTGTGTTTTCCTGATCAACAAATATCAAAGCGAATATGTAGCGCACAAAAACAGGGTAAAAGCACTTTCGCGGATGATAGAGACCATTGGCATAACGCTTTTCCTTGCCAATGTAACCACTTCCATCGGATTCGGTGTTTTATATTTTACCGAGAGCGCTCTCCTGGTAGAGTTTGGAATTGTTGCTGCAATTAGCGTAATGGCCACCTACCTATTGACGCTCATCCTTGTTCCGATTATTCTATTCCTACTACCTGCGCCCAAGGCTAAACACACCAAACATCTTGAAGGAAAAAGAATCAACCGCATTCTATCGCTGGTAGAGCATCTGGTTCACAAAAAGAGACGCGAAGTATATATCACCACTTTTGTACTGACCATCCTAGGAGCCATCGGTATGTTCAATATCAGTTTTGTGGGCTTTGTGGTAGACGACCTACCCGAAAGAGATCCCGTCTATACTGATTTAAAATTTTTTGAGAAGCACTTCAAAGGCGTCCTACCTTTTGAAATAGTCATTGATACGAAATCGCCTGATGGCGTTTTTGCCAATGATGCCAAAACGCTTTACAAAATCAAATCGCTCCAGTCAGTTATTTCCAAATATGATGAATTCTCCAAACCCGTATCGATTGTAGAAGCCATCAAGTTTTCAAATCAATCGTTTCAAGGCGGGGCCAAAAAGCATTACATATTGCCCGGCCTTATGAACTTGAAGTCGCTGTCTGAATACTATGGAACATTTGAAGGACAAGACCAGCGTCTGAGAGCATTTATAGACAGCTCTAGAAGCAGAACCAGAATCAGTTTCCAAATGGCCGACATCGGATCCGATAAGACCAAAGCACTGATGGCCGAGCTGAAACCCAAAGTGGATGAGATTTTTGATCCTGCCGAATATGAGGTTGATATGACTGGCCATAGCCTCGTATTCCTGAAGAGCAACGATTACCTACTATATAACCTACTTGAAAGCCTGGTCATTGAAATAATTCTCATATCCATTGTAGGAATGGCCCTGTTCCGCTCTGTAAGAATCATCATTTTGTCTAAGTTACCATGTCTCATTCCATTGATCATCACCGCCGGAGTCATGGGATTTTTGGATATCCGCTTTAAGCCCTCAACCATACTTATTTTCAGTATTGCGTTTGGAATATCATCGGATGGCACCATCTATTTGCTCACCAAATACCGTCAAGAACTTAAAAAGATGGGCGGAAACGCCGTGAATGCCATCAATAAATCCATTAGAGAAATTGGACTAAGTATGGTGTACACCACTGTGATACTTTTCTTTGGCTTCTCCATTTTCTCCGTTTCCAGCTTCGGTGGAACCGCCGCACTGGGAATATTGATTTCCTTGACCTTAATTATGTCATTGATAACCAATTTGGTTTTGTTGCCTTCCATCCTATTGACCATCAACAACAAAAAACAAAACAAAGAGATTGTAAAGGATCCGCTGATCAGCGTTGACGACGAATAGGAATACAATTTCTGATTTATTTGCTGAAACCATTCCCTGTCGCCAAGTGTTAACCAAGACCACTAATTTTGTGCTAATAAACCGTTAAAAATGGAAATCACCACCGGACTGGGCATCACCCTTGCAACCTTCCTGATTATGGAGTGCGTCACCTGGTGCACTCACAAGTTTGTTATGCATGGATTCCTTTGGTATCTACATCGCGACCATCATCAAGGCAACGAAGGTTTCTTTGAAAAAAACGATGCCTTCTTTCTCATTTTTGCAATACCCTCTATGCTTCTAATGCTTTTTGGCAAATTGAACGGTATGGACTACCGCTTCTTCATCGGCGTTGGTATTGCAGCGTATGGTTTAGCCTACTTCCTGGTACATGACATCTTTATTCATCAGCGCTTCAAGTTCCTTAGAAACAGTAACAATTGGTACTTGCGTGGACTTCGTCGTGCTCACAAAATGCACCATAAGCACCTGGGAAAAGAACATGGTGAGTGCTTCGGAATGCTATTTGTACCATTCAAGTATTTTTGGGATGAGCGCAAGCAAGGTGCGTCGAACCAATCAACTGCATCCAGTTAACACTTTCCTTGTCTATTTTTCTTGAAGTGACTTGTAAGTCTTGCATTTAGACCGATACAGGTTTTCCAACTTCTTTTCAAGACCACAAAACCTTTATCGTAGAAGGCTTGTTGATATTCTATGTCAACAAACCATTACCTAATAGTTGGAGGAACCTCCGGAATAGGAGCCTCATTAGTCAGCGGCTTGCACTCAAGCGGACACAAGGTAACATCCATCAGTCGGTTCTCCCAACCATATGAAGCGATAGAAGGTGTTAACTATTTGCAGTGTGATATCAACGACGATCAGGCAGCTCTTCCAATAATCAGTGAACCTATCGACGGATTGGTTTATTGTCCAGGAAGCATCACTTTAAAGCCTTTCCGAAGTTTGAGGCAGGATGATTTCAAAACCGACTTCCAGATCAACCTATTGGGTGCTGTTCGTTGTATACAAGCCTATCTACCAAAACTTCAGGAGTCACAAAGGCCATCAATAGTATTGTTCAGCACTGTGGCTGTACAAACGGGCATGTCATTTCATGCCTCTGTGGCAGCAGCCAAAGGAGCTGTGGAGGGATTTGCCCGTGCATTGGCATCAGAATTCGCACCAAAGGTCCGGGTTAATGTTATAGCCCCTTCCCTAACCGCCACACCCATGGCTGAAAAACTCACAAATTCTGAAGCCAAACTAAAAGCATCAGAAGAAAAGCACCCAATGAAAAGAATAGGAAAGCCGGAAGAAATCGCTTCGATGGCAAAATATCTTTTGGGAAATGAATCAACATGGATTACCGGGCAGGTTTTTCATATCGATGGAGGCATGTCCTCTTTAAAATAAAGCCATGAAAATATTCGAGCTCGAAAAGACACAACAGCTACCCATTGGAATTGGTGAAGCTTGGGAGTTTCTATCATCCCCATCCAACCTGGCGAAAATAACCCCTGCCTACATGGGTTTCGAAATCATTTCTGGATTCAAAGGAGAAAAGATGTTTGCTGGACAAGTCATATCCTACTTTGTAAAACCTGTTGCAGGCATACCCATCAAATGGGTAACTGAAATCACTCATGTGAGCGAACCCAATTATTTCGTAGACGAACAGCGTTTCGGCCCATACAGCTTTTGGCACCACAAACACTTCCTTAAGGAGATTCCAGGCGGTGTAGAAATGCGAGATCTCATACACTATGCATTGCCTTTGGGTCCACTAGGCAATATCGCCAACAACCTGTTTGTAAAAAAACAACTTGAAGACATTTTCAATTACAGGAAAATGGTATTGGAAGAAATGTTCGGTAAAATAAAATAGTCTCCGAATGATAAGGTCCTATCAGGATTGATGATGCTGGCATAGTTACAAACCATGATTACATAAAAGAATCGGCTTTCTATTTCCCTTTTCCTTGGTTTCGATGCTTAGAAACAATTGAAAGGGTCGGTTTATTTCTCCTCCACCGAGTAACCTGCTATTTTATATCCGCCCTCCTCTTCAACTATTTGAAATGTTTCAATGGTGGTGGCATTGACATGCCGAACCGCATAATCCAATTTCAATTGGCGAGGCAATCCCATTTCCTTCACATCCGTAGCCTTTACAAAATCATAGCCCTCAACAGGACCCAACACTTGAAAAAGCTTTTGAAGCTTCTCCACCTTGATGCCTGCAGATTCGGATTCTAAAAAGGAAGGGGCATACATTTCCAAGATAGCATCGTAATCCTGAGTGGTGAAGGCTTGAATATGTTGCTCGGCAACAATCTTGGCTTTAACTTCATCCAAAGGTGGAGACTCACATGATACGAATGCAAGGAGCATGATGCAGATAAGCGAGATTCTCATGGTTTGGTTTTTATCGATAAATGAAGATAACAATATAACGAGTAAAGAACATAAATATTGATTGAAATAACCAAATCCTTCATTAATGCTTCTCGACCCTTTACCTATTTATGAAGTATTGGGTATTCTTTGCATTCGCCACTTTTTCGTAATTTAACGCTCCTAAATATCTCATTTTCATGTATCGTACACATAATTGCGGAGAATTGAATATCAGCCATGTGGGTCAACAGGTCACCTTGTGCGGCTGGGTTCAAAGAGGAAGAGACCTGGGTGGACTAACCTTCATTGACTTGAGGGACCGCTATGGAATGACTCAACTTTTGTTCAATCTAGAAACCGATGACGCCCTCTGCTTAGCTGCCAGAAAGCTTGGAAGGGAGTTTGTACTGCAAGCAACAGGCATCGTTGCAGAAAGAAGCAGCAAGAACCCAAAAATGGCAACAGGCGACATAGAAATATCGGTGCTTCGCATGGAAGTGCTCAATCCATCCTCAATTCCACCCTTCACCATAGAAGACGAAACCGATGGAGGCGACGATCTTCGAATGAAGTATAGGTATTTGGATTTGCGACGCGCTCCGGTTATGAACAGCATACTTCTTCGACACCGAATGGCTCAAGTTTCGCGGAGCTATATGGATGCGAATGGATTCATCGAAATAGAAACACCGGTATTGATTAAGTCAACTCCTGAAGGAGCCCGCGACTTCGTTGTTCCATCCCGAATGAACCCCGGAGAGTTTTATGCACTTCCCCAATCGCCACAAACTTTCAAGCAGCTATTGATGGTGTCTGGCTTCGATAAGTATTTCCAAATTGTGAAGTGCTTTCGAGATGAGGACCTTCGTGCCGACAGGCAACCTGAATTCACCCAAATCGACTGCGAAATGAGTTTCGTTGAGCGAGAGGATATTTTGAACATGTTTGAGGGATTGGTAAGACACTTATTCAAAACCGTGCGCGGTATTGAAATCCCAACTCTGGAAAGAATCACCTATGCAGATGCCATGAAATATTATGGCAACGATAAACCCGACCTTCGCTTCGACATGCGATTGTGTGAACTCACTAATTTGGTTCAGGGAAAAGGATTCAAAGTTTTCGACGATGCTGAATTGGTTTTAGCGATTTGTGTAAAAGGCCAATCAGAGTACACACGCAAACAGTTAGACGAACTCACCGAATGGGTCAAGCGTCCTCAGTTAGGAATGACCGGTCTCATCTATGCCAAACACAACGCTGATGGCAGCATCAAATCTTCTGTAGACAAGTTTTTCCAAATCGAAGATCTTGCACAATGGTCGGCGTCTTGTGGCAGCAATCCGGGCGACTTGATTTTGGTATTAGCTGGTGCTGAAACCCGTACTCGAAAAGCCATGTCGGAGCTACGACTTGAGATGGGAGAACGAATGGGACTTCGCGATAAAAATATTTTCCGTTGCGCTTGGGTCCTCGACTTTCCATTACTTGAGAAGGATGAGGAGTCCGGTCGTTGGCATGCAATGCATCATCCGTTCACAAGCGCCCTGCCAGATGATATCCATTTACTAGACTCTGAACCAGGCAAAGTACGCGCTAACGCTTACGATATGGTAGTCAACGGAGTTGAAGTTGGAGGAGGCTCCATCCGCATACACAACAAGGAGATCCAAAAGAAAATGTTCTCATTGCTAGGATTCAGCGATGAGGAAGCTCAAAAGCAATTCGGATTCTTGATGAATGCCTTCGAATATGGAGCTCCACCACATGGTGGTATTGCATTCGGCTTTGATAGGCTTTGCTCGCTTTTCGGAGGCTCTGAGTCCATCCGTGATTATATCGCTTTCCCAAAAAACAATGCTGGAAGGGATGTCATGATCGACTCTCCTTCCAGCATCAGTGATGAACAGCTCAAAGAACTCGCCATCAGGGTTCATAAAATAGACTGATCAGAACTTCACCTGCATTCGCAAAGTGAAAACATTGTCCTGCTTATCGGCTGTCCAACCTGAAAGCTTGGAACTGGTTTCGTTTTTAACCATGTCATAGTAAGCCATCAGCCTGATGTTTTGATCATAATTCCAATTGATACCAGCACCCCATGTGGTATATTTCAAATCCGTTGAATTGGTCTTGACACCCAATGCGCTAGCGGTATATCCAATGTTATCACCGGATATGGATGTATTAGGGTCATAAAAATCATATTTCAACACAAACTCCAAAGGGGTTTTAGGGAGGGCATGAATCAAGTAGAAATATCCACCGATGAATTCTCGCTCATAAACATCTTTTGTTATAGGACTTTTATCGTTGTGGCTTCGGGAGGATGTAGATAATCCAGGCTGTGTTCCGGTTATCATCTCAGCCCTTAGTGTTGATGTGCCTCCCTTCCACTTGTAGGCCACTCTGGCATCGAATCCAAAATAGGTTCTGTTTGAAAAACCTCTTTTTGAAATGGGCTCTGCCACATTGGATGCTGAATCGGCATCTATATAAAAAGCATCATAAGAAACGAGCCCTTGCTGGTTGCTCGAGAAGTTTACCATCTTATAAACATCAACGGAATCGATTCTATAACCACCATTGTAATACGACAGTCCTGCACCGAAAGTGATCTTTCCTTCTTTCAAGGGTTGCTCCGTAGATAATCGGGTGACCAGATCTTTCTTATTATCAAAGTCTGATACATCTGCCCCAGATCCTGGAGCATTATTACCATTTACCATGGCCAAATCCAACTTGTAGCGACTCCATTTGGATTTCTTGGGTGCCTGTAGGGTTAGCATTGCTCCCACCTCCATTTCGTTGGGGAACAAGTTTTGCGACATGCGTCCAAATTCAGGTGTTTCTCTAGATGCAGAGGAATATCCCACTTCAAACCCGAATGGATTTGTAAACATCCCAACTGTTACGGATGCGAATCCAATCCAAGGATCTGTGAGCTTTGCATATGCCTCCTTAATAGTCAATCCGCGCTCGGTGACATCGATTTGTAATGCGTACTGGGATGTGGAAATGCCTTTTGCATTTTCAGCAGCATTGTATACTGCTTTGAATCGACCACGCCTAATCATAAATCGATTATTCATTCCTGGTGCGAAGCTTCCCCCTGCAACAGATGAGGCCCCTGCGGAATCGGCGATTTGAAACTGGGGCTGGATATAACCGGAGAATTTGATTCTTTTCAAGGCAGACACATCCTTCTTTATTTGTGCAACATCCTTTTTAAGAGAATCATCTGAAGTGGTCTGCGCTCTTACAATAAACGGCACCATCATCAGGAAAACCAAAACTAGCGATTGCTTTATTTGCTTCATTGTATCTTAATTTATTTGCACAAAAAACCTAACCTATTATTATGGATATTCATAGTATAGATTAAATAATTGTTAATAATAACAAAAGCCTTTCAAATGAAAGGCTTTATTAAACTGTTAATCAAATTGATATACGCTATTCGATCTGGTTTTCAGGAGGCTTAGGACTAGCAGGAGTCTCAGGTCCTTTGAGCTTTTCCATCAGAGTTCCAATTTCCTTTTTGGCCTTATTGATTTTTTCTTCGAACTCAGATTTCAACTTTTCGGCAGTCTTGGACTTGGCGAAAAAGCCAATGTTATTCTCCCAAATTTGCACATCGTTTTTCAATTCGGAGATTCGGTTCAATAGGGATCGACGCTCTGGGTCTCCTCCCTTAGATTCGCTGTTGCTCCTTTGATAGGCATCGTTCCTTGGCTGGTAATTTCCACGCGGGCGGTCGGATGATTTTAGCTGCGCAAATTGAGCATCGATTGCCTGTTTGTACCTTCCATTTACATCATCCTTTTTCTTGATCGGTACCAATCCGATGGCATTCCATTCGCGTTGAAACGCTTTCAATTCTTCAAATGCAGCATGATGGTCTTCTCCAGGAACATATTGCTCGATGCGTGAAATCAATTCGTTTTTCTTAAGAAGGTTTTCCTCGTTGTCCTTGTCACGGTTCGAGAAGTGCTCCGACTTGCTTGCGAAAAAAGCATCGCATGCAGTACGAAAACGCTTCCAGATTTTTTCGGATTGACGATCACCGGCAAAGCCGATTTTCTTCCATTCTTCTTGGAGACGCTTTAACTCCTCACTGGTAGATTTCCAATCCGTATTCTCTTTAAGAGCTTCGGCTTGTATGCACAACTCCGTTTTCAACTGAAGATTGGCTGCATACTCCTGCTTTCTCTTTTGGTAATATTCGTTTTTGGCTTTAAACAAAGCATCACAAGCAGAACGAAAACGAGTCCAGACAGAATCGTTAAGTTCTTTACCTGCATGACCCACTTTGCGCCATGCAGCTTGAAGTTCCAACAGTTTGGCAGTCAAATCCTGCCATTCTTTATGCTTGCCATCACCAGAAGGCTTGAGTGCCTCCACCTGTTCGCACAAAGCTGTTTTTGCATCGAGATTAGCCTTTCTCTTTTCATCAAACTGTTGCTCGTATTCCTTTCGCCTTTCAAAAATCTTATCGCAGGCACCTTTGAAACGATCCCAAATCTCATCTTTCTTTTCACGGGGCACAGGACCTGTTTCGCGCCACTTGTCTTGAAGCGTATATAGTTTTCTGAACGCTGTATTAATAGATGTTTCTAAAAGGAGTTCTTCCGCTTGTTCGCAAAGCGATAGCTTCATCTCCAAATTACGCCTCTGATCAAGATCCTGCAATTCGCGGTTGATCTTGATGAAATCATAAAACTTATCGATGAAAAACTTATAAGACATCTGCAGATCCTTTGCATCCGCTGACGGAACGGGACCAGCCGCTCTCCATCGAGCCTGCAGCTCGTGGAAACGGTCAAATGCCTTGTTCATATTTTCTTCGTTTTGGATGAGATCCTTGAGCAAGCCCAATATCTCTCTCTTCTCATCCAAACTAACTTTTCGCTGCTTGTCTTGCTGCTCTTGGTATTCCAATCTCCGTTTATTGAATTTGCGGAGTGCCTTGTTGAATCTATCCTCCAATGCATCAACGGCAGGCTTGAAGTCATCGCGATTACCTCCGTCTTCCAAGAAACGATCCAATGCTGCTTGCTTTTCCTGTGAAAACATCTGAGAAAGCAGTTCGCGTACGGATTGGATGCGTGCCTTGTATTTGGGCACCTCTTGTTCGGATGCATACTGTTCCAGGCGCTCGACCAGCTGCTCGCGGGTGAGTGCCGAAAGATCCTCCTCGGGCTCTATTTCCACAGCGGCCTGTTCCGAATCTGCAACAGGAACGGCTTCCATAAATTGGTCCTCGGTTGCAGGCAGTGGTGCAGGGTCGGCTACCGCTTCTTGAACATCGGCGGCAACGCCCATTTGCATTTCATTGTTTTGATTTACAGCATCTTCGCTGCTACCAGTTGCGTCATCGTTCGACTTGGCATCCTGGGGGGTCAACTCATCAGTCATGTTTGGTATTTAATAAGTACACAAGGGAGGGTGAATCTGCTAATGTTGGCTAAACGACCATTTAATCGAAATGGATGGAAAAAGGTTCGGTCTTAGTCGATTTTTAGAAAAATGCTAGGGCGCGTTCTGTTCAATACAAATATAAGAACAAGAACGCTAAAGTGAAAATGAAATATGCAGAGAGTTTAAGGCTTGCCGAGATATGACCCAGCGGAAAGAATTTAGACGACAATACACCTGGTGAAAAAAACCGCTCCTATTGCAACGGTGGTTATAAGTCGGGTAGAGAAGATTCTTACCATTGGGTTGGTCTTTAGCCGGACGACGCGCATTGTGCGGTCTAAAAAATACCGGCCTAAGGTAGAGGACAAGGGTATTGACCAAAAACCCTACTAAACGGTCATTATCTCCTTCTCCTTGGTATCAAGATGTTTATCAACCTTGGCGATGTGGTTATCTGTTAATTGTTGGATTTTGGTTTCGGTATCCTTTTGAATATCCTCAGGCAATCCTTTCTTAACCTCCTTTTTAACATTTTCAATAGCGTCTCGGCGTAGATTACGAATAGTCACTTTTGCATGTTCACCCTCAGACTTTGCACGCTTCACCAACTCTTTCCTTCGGTCTTCGGTGAGTGGAGGAACAATAATGCGAATCAACAAGCCATCATTTTGAGGATTGAATCCAAGGTTAGCTGCTTGGATGGCTTTTTCGATGGGCGTAAGCATACTTTTTTCCCAAGGCTGAATCACGATGGATCGAGCATCAGGAGTATTCACATTGGCTACCTGGTTCAGCGGTGTATTGGTTCCATAATAATCGACCATGATTCCCTCCAACATGGCGGGATTGGCCTTACCAGCACGAATTTTTGCCAACTCTGATTCCAAATGGGAAATGGCCTTTTCCATCATGGATTGAGCCTCATTCTGGATTTTTTTAATTTCCTCTGTCATAGCTTTTGCGTTTTGCGATGAAGAATTTTATTTCTTGATTTTCCCTTTTGGGGATATGTTATTTACCAATGTTCCAACTTTTTGTCCCGAGACCAGTTTCAATAGATTGCCCTTGCGATTCATATCGAAAACGATAATTGGAAGGTTGTTCTCCTGACATAATGTGAATGCAGTCATATCCATCACTTTCAAATCTCTTTGGAAAACCTCCTCGAATGAAATGACATCAAATTTCTTGGCCTTCTTGTCCTTTTCAGGATCAGCGGTATAAACACCGTCTACACGGGTTCCTTTCAAAATCACATCCGCTTCAATTTCAATTGCACGAAGAGAAGCAGCTGTATCGGTTGTAAAATAAGGGTTGCCTGTACCCGCTCCGAAAATAACAACTCTGCCCTTCTCCAGATGACGAACGGCACGGCGGCGAATAAAAGGTTCGCAAATGGCTTCCATTTTGATAGCCGACTGCAATCGGGTTTGAATACCCATGGTTTCCAAAGCCGATTGGAGTGCCATGCTGTTAATTACCGTTGCAAGCATCCCCATATAGTCTCCTTGCACACGATCCATACCACCCTCGGCTGCTTGTAATCCACGGAATATATTACCTCCTCCGATAACAATAGCCAACTGAACTTTTTTATCGACTATAGACTTAATTTCCCGGGCGTACTGACTAAGCACCTTATTGTCTATTCCGAACTGCTTGTTGCCCATGAGCGATTCGCCACTGAGCTTAAGAAGGATGCGCTTATATTTCATGCCCTGAGTAGGATTGTTTTACAAAGTTACCAAATTAAGCAAACCCTGCATTCAACAGCTTCAACTGTGGAGTAAGTCAAAAAAAAAACGCTCCGCTGTGATGCGGAGCGCTGTATTTTAGGTTGTATCCTTTACCCTATTTGAACACGACGGAACATCTTTACGGTCAAACCTTTTTCGGATTTCTCCAAATAGGCGCGGATGTCCATCTTATCATCCTTAATGAACTGCTGGTTCAAAAGGGTGTTTTCCTTGTAAAACTTGTTCAGTTTACCTTGGGCAATCTTCTCAAGCATTTCCTCGGGCTTACCTTCGGCACGAGCCTGCTCTTTTCCAATTTCAATTTCACGCTCCAATGTGCGGGCATCCACATCGTCCTTATCCACTGCAACAGGACTCATGGCAGCAATCTGCATTGCTACATCCCTTGCGACATCAGAACCTGCGGTAGCGCTAGACATACCGACCATGGAAACGACTCTATTGCCTGGGTGGATGTAGATAACCACTTTGGGGGCTTCGATCACCTCGTATGCGGTGATATCAATTTTCTCACCAATCTTTCCGATGATATCGAACAGCTTATCAGATACCGTCAAGTCACCCGTTTTTTGTGATTTCAATTCATCGATGCTCGAAGCGTTGGTTGCAACAGCAACATCCAAAAGCTCTTCAACGAACTTAACGAAGTCGGCGCTTTTGGCAACGAAATCCGTTTCACATGAAAGAGAAACCAAATAACCTTTTGTAGCATCGACATTGGTTTTAGCAAGGATGTAACCCTCCTTGGCTTCCTTATCGGCACGGTTGGCTGCTACTTTTTGTCCCTTTTTACGGAGATAATCAACAGCTTGCTCGAAATCACCATTGGCCTCAATCAAGGCTTTTTTGCAGTCCATCATTCCAGCACCGGTTTGAGTGCGGAGCTTGTTTACATCTGCTGCGGAAATGGTAACGGTTGACATATCGTTTTTATTCTAATGGATCAGAGTTGTTTTATTTTTTTGCTGGGGTAGCCTTGCGTGGGCGACCTTTTCCGGCTGCAGGTTTCTTGGATTCGCCCTCTTCATCTTCGTTGGATGAAGACATTTCAACCGACTCCTCGCCACGATCTCCAGCTTCTTCCTCGGCGGCAGCTTCACGCTCACGATCGCTTTCCTTGTCGGTTTTGCGCTCGGCCAAACCTTCTTCAATGGCTTTTACCATTACATCCATGATGAGCGAGATGGACTTAGTAGCGTCATCATTTGCAGGAATCGGAAAATCAATAAGCGAAGGGTCTGTATTGGTATCGCAAATAGCAATAGTTGGTATATTCAATTTGCGTGCTTCACTTACCGCGATATGCTCCTTAACCGTGTCCACAATGAAAAGGGCAGCTGGCAGACGGGTCAGGTCAGCGATACTACCAAGAAGCTTTTCCATCTTGGCTTTCTGACGAGTAATCTGAAGCTTTTCCTTTTTGGAGATATTCTCGAAAGTGCCATCTGTCATCATTTTCTCGAAACCGGTCATCTTCTTAACCGACTTACGCTGTGTGGCGAAGTTGGTAAGGCATCCGCCGGGCCACCTTTCGGTGATGTATGGCATGTTCACGGAGCGAGCTGCGTTGGTAACAATGTCTTTGGCTTGCTTCTTAGTGGCAACGAAAAGGATTTTCTTTCCGGACTTTGCAATCTGACGGATGGCTGAAGCGGCCTCATCCAATTTAGCTGAGGTCTTGTTCAAATCGATGATGTGGATGCCGTTGCGCTCCATGAAAATGTATGGAGCCATTTTGGGATTCCACTTTCTTTTGAGGTGACCAAAGTGAACGCCTGCGTCGAGTAATTGCTGCTGGGAAACGGATGACATGTAGGAATGTATGTTTTGTAAATTTTGGTTTCTGGATGATTTGGGATATTAACGCTTGGAGAACTGGAAGCGCTTACGAGCTTTCTTCTGACCAGGCTTTTTACGCTCGACCATTCTGGGGTCACGGGTAAGAAGGCTATTGGCTTTGAGTGGAGCCTTGGATTCCTCGTTGAGCTGAACTAAGGCGCGAGAAACAGCAAGGCGGATTGCCTGTGCCTGACCGGTGATGCCACCACCCTCAACATTGACCTTTACATCATATTTGCCGAGGTTACCGGTGACTTCAAATGCCTGGTTTACGATATACTGCAAAGGCAAGGTTGGAAAATAGACCTTGTAGTCTTTGCCATTAACGGTAACATTACCATTGCCTGGTTGCAGATAAACGCGAGCGATGGCGGTCTTCCTTCTTCCTATTTTATGGGTTGATTGCATGCTGGATTAGATGTGATATTGATTTCAGATGGAAACTTTAACTGGCTGTTGGGCGGCATGTGGATGTTCCGCACCTGTATATATATGTAGGTTGCCCTTGATGGCATTGCTCAACTTATTCTTGGGCAACATACCGTAAACAGCCTTTTCGATAAGACGGGTTGGGTGCTTGCGCAACAACTCCTCAGGAGAAGTAAAACGCTGACCACCAGGATAGCCAGTGTAACGGATGTATTCCTTCTCCGTCCACTTGTTTCCAGTCAGGCGAACCTTCTCCGCGTTGATTACGATGATGTTATCGCCACAATCTACATGGGGTGTGAAATTGGTTTTGTGCTTACCACGAAGCATGAAAGCGATTCGGGAGGCAACACGACCAAGAACTTGGTTTTCAGCGTCTATGACGATCCAGTTCTTGTTAACGGTTTTTGCATTGGCTGAAACCGTCTTGTAAGTTAAAGTATCCACTTGATTCAGTTTATTATCGGGGTCGCAAAATTAGGAAATCCAATCCTTATTGGCAACCCATTAGTGATAAATGTTTTAACAAGGTTCGAAGCCAAACCATAGTTGAATTTATAAGCCTGATAATCAATACTTTGTTATTTTTTTGATAATTCTAACTAAACCCAAGCACATAAAAGTTGGTATAAACACAGCTAATCAAAATCAATGCAATACCTCCCAACCAAACAGAAACCGATAAATGGTATGGCAGAAATCCATGGGAATTCGGTTATTTCTTTCACTTTACTAAATGTTGGCTTGGAATCGCTGAAAAACCTAAATTTGGATAAGAAAGGCAAACCACAGGGGATTTATAACATGTTAATTCAATTCGGCTATACCCATTTAATTGGGAACTAGCCAAATTAATGATCCCATGAGACTAGGCATTTTTTGTATTTTCCTGTTATTTTTCGCCAAACCGGTATCCTCAACTCACATCGTGGGAGGCGAAATTTACTACTCCTATTTGGGGAACGATAATTACGAGATTCGGCTGACCGTTTATAGAGATTGCTTCAATGGGATTCCACCATTCGATGATACGGCATATGTGGGTATTTGGGACGCATCCAATAACCTCATCATGCAACTAGCGATGAGTCCTAATGACTCCACAACTGTTCCTTCAACCATCAACTCTCCCTGTTTTATACCACCAACCGGCATCTGTGTCCGTGTAGCAAATTATTATGCAATTGTGAATTTGCCATCCATTCCAGGAGGGTACCAGTTGGCTTATCAACGGTGTTGTAGGAATCAAACCATCTTGAATGTGGTAAATCCACTCGATGTTGGGGCTACATTTTACACAACCATACCAGGAAACGGAGTTATCAATAGCAGCCCCGTTTTCAATGCACTTCCGCCAGCCTTTGCATGCAATGGCTATCCATTGGTTTTTGACCATGCTGCCACAGACGCAGACGGAGACTCGTTGGTTTACTCCATATGCAACCCATTGGATGTGGCAACGCCGGGAATAGCTGTTCCTGACCCGAACACAGCTCCACCCCCATTCCTTCCCATACCATTTCAACCACCATTTAATTTGGCCAACTTAATGGGCGGAACTCCGCTAACCATTGACCCAGCCACAGGAGAACTCACAGCATTACCCAACACCTTGGGGCAGTTTGTGGTTGGTATTTGCGTAAGCGAATACCGAAACGGTCAATTAATAGGCAACACCCTGAGAGATTATCAGATCAATGTGGTCAACTGCCCATCCTTGGTAGTAGCCGGTATCATCTCACCAGGAGTCGTTTGTGGAAGCAACACCATCCAAATGACCAACAACAGCTTTGGAGCATCAAGTTATTTATGGAACTTTTATGACCCCTCGGTATCCAACAGCACCTCTACAGCTTTCAGTCCGTCATGGACTTACCCTGACACAGGAACATATGTGGTTTCACTAATAGCATTTTCCACACTGGACTCCACATGTACAGATACCACAGCTAGAGTTGTAACCTTACTGCCGGAATTTGTCACAGACTTCGAAATCGACACCACCCGATGCAGCTATCAAGTTACATTCACCGATAGTTCTAATACAGCTGCAGGAACAATCAATTTCTGGGATTGGGATTTCGGTGATGGATCACCCAAAGCTTACACTTCAAACCCAACTCATACTTATCCGGGACCCGGCACATATACCGTTACATTAATAACGAGATCGACCGGTTTTTGTAGAGATACCATAACCAAAACCTTCACACTGGATCCACCTCCGAGCTTTCAGCCTTTTTTCGCTGGCCCAACTTCAGCATGCGTAGGATCATTACCTCCCAATTTGTTTGTAAACATTGCCACTAGCACGGGACAAAGTTTTGCTCCTTACAGAATAAATTATTCAATCAATGGTGTACCACAGATTCCTATAACCACACTCACCAACCAAGCATCCATAATTCTTTCCACAAGTACGGTTGGAAGCCAACTTTTTCAAATCACAGGCATCACCAGCCTCAGCAATCCCGCATGCGGATCTTCTGGCACCACCAATTTCCTGTTCAATGTATATAATGTGGTAGATGCGACCATTACACCCCCACTTGCCTTTTGTTTTAACGAAACCGCTTCTATAGATTTGGTTGGAATCGGTGGTATAGCGCCCTACATTTTCACATACAATATCGACAACGGTCCAAACCTGGTTGCAGTAACATCAAGCGGCTCTGACACGGCGACCATCAGTATCAACACTTCTATTCCAGGATCATACACGCTCAACTTAGTATCCGTTTCAGGAGCAGGCAACCAAACCTGCCCTGCCAATACTAATTCATCTTCCACAATAACCGTTCTTCCAGAATTTGTAATAGACTTTCAAATAGACACCTCCTTGTGCAGTTATCAGGTACAATTCACCGATAGTTCAAATACAGGAGCTGGTAGCATCAATTCCTGGGACTGGAATTTTGGCGATGGTTCGCCAAACGCAACATCTGCAAATCCCCAACACACATACTCTGGATCCGGAACCTACTCAGTTACGCTCATCTCTACATCCTCAAGTTCATGCAAGGATACCATAACAAAAACATTCACCTTGGAGCCACCCCCTAGCTTCCAGCCGTTTTTTGCTGGCCCCACCTCGGCTTGCGTGGGAGCATCACCACCGACTCTTCTTGTGAACATCGCAACAAGCAATGGACAAAGTCTTGCACCATATCAAATCAATTATTCCATCAATGGTGTGCCCCAAAATCCCGTTTCAACATCAAACAACCAAGCATCAATAGTTCCCTCTACGATTACAGCAGGAAGCCAACTGTTTCAGATTACAGGCATCACTAGCCTCAACAATCCTGCATGTGGATCTTCTGGCACCACCAATTTTCTGTTTAATGTTTACAACTTGGTGGATGCGATAATTGGATCTCCGATGATGGTTTGTTTAAACGATTCAGCAACGGTAGAATTCATTGGAACCGGAGGAACCGCCCCCTACACTTTCACCTACAATATCGACAATGGTCCGAATATAACGGCTACAACTCCAAACGGATCAGATACCGCCGCCATCAACTTCAATACATCTATACCTGGTTCATTTACGCTCAATCTGATTTCCATTTCAGGATCCGGCAATCAAACCTGCCCTTACACCCCTAACATTTCAACTTCAATAACCGTTGTTGATCTTCCTGATGCAAACATTTCCATTGACACTACAACAGTATGTCAGTTCGGCAATTCCCCCATTGTAAGCTTTATAGGAACTGGTGGAACACCGCCTTATTCATTCAATTACACAATTAACGGCCTAGCAGGTCAAACTTTAATTTCTGGTTCCAGCTCCTCATCCGCATCAATTCAACTGCCGACTAATAATTCAGGCACATTCAATGTCATACTAAATTCAGTAGAAGCTGCAGACCCTATCGTTTGCAACAGAGCTATATCTAAATCCGTTTCATTGGAAGTAATTCCCCTACCTGGCGCAACGGTTTCCGGTGGTTCAATTGTTTGCAAAAACGACACACCTGTGAATATCGAGTTGATTGGCAACAATAGCACACCACCATACATATTCAGCTATACTCAAAATGGTGGTCCCATACAGTACATCACTTCAATTAATAATACCGCCAACCTATCAATATCCACTTCATCAGCCGATACCATACCTATATTGCTCACAGGAGTTACAGCCAACACCAACCCAGTTTGTCCTGCATCCTTATCGGAGTACGACACCGTAATTGTTAGGGAACTACCCAATTCAACCATCTACGGCCCCGACTCACTTTGTCTTGATGAACCTCTGTCTATCGCTACAATTGAATGCTCAAATGGTATTCCTCCATTTCAAATTGTTTATTCCTTGAACAATGGGCCATCAATTCAAACCACAACAACAGGTATGGAGGGAACCATTCAACTTCCAACAAATATACCTGGCATCAACAGCATCAATCTTATAAGCGTTTCAGATGGCGGGACACCAAGCTGCACAACTGGACTAGGAATAACCAACGAATACTATGTGGAGGATATAGGTGCCAGTTTCGTGGCAAAACCTGTTTCTTGTCCCTTTTCAGGAGAATATAAATTCTTAAACCAAACCGTTAACGGAAACTTTTGGAATTGGGATTTTGGTGACGGATCATCCAGTTTAGAAGCCAGTCCTGAACACGATTACATGATTGGAGGACTGTACGAAGTGTTCCTAATTGCAACATCAAACTCCGGTTGCACAGATTCATTCAATATCGACCTGGAAATAACTCAACCCTACCGTATCTGGGTGCCAAATGCTTTTACACCCAATGGAGACTCCAGAAACGAATTATTCAAGCCCATTTCCACCATGATACAAGATTATGAACTTGTTATTCGCAACAGGTGGGGTCTGGCTGTATTTGAATCAAATGATCCAGACAAGGGTTGGGACGGACAACTCGGTGGCAAGGAAGCCCCCGAGGGTATATATATATATGTGGTTACCACGACCGATTTGTGCGGAAAACAAGATGTTCGCAAAGGTACCGTAGCACTCATACGGTAACCCCATCTACTGTTCACTCATGTTTCGTAATTTCACCGCCTTATGGCGGATACAATTCTTCGTGTTAGCAACCTGACCATCCGATTCGGAGCCGACTTCATCGCTGTGAATGGCATATCCCTGCAACTCAATAAGGGAGAAACCCTTGGTATTGTGGGAGAATCAGGATCAGGAAAATCTGTAACTTCTTTGTCGATCATGCAATTGATTCCCTCTCCACCCGGCCATATATCGGGAGGAGGAATTCATTATACAGATCGAAATGGAACCACAACCGAAATTTCAACTCTGGATGAAAAAGGAATCCAAAAATTCAGAGGCAATGAAATTGCCATGATTTTCCAAGAGCCCATGTCATCGCTGAATCCGGTATTAACTTGTGGCTACCAGGTTGCTGAAGCTCTTATGCTCCATAAAAAAATCGGTAAAAAAGAAGCGAAGCAAAAAACCATCGAGCTTTTCCAAAAAGTTAAGCTTCCCAGACCCGAACAAATATTTGAAAGCTATCCGCACCAATTGTCTGGAGGACAAAAGCAGAGGGTGATGATTGCCATGGCTATCAGTTGCGATCCAGCCATATTGATTGCGGATGAACCGACAACCGCATTGGATGTAACAGTTCAAGCCAGCATTATTGACTTACTGAAAGAGCTTCAAAAGGAAAACGGCATGAGCATCGTTTTCATAACGCACGACTTGGGCGTCATTGCCCAAATCGCACACAGGGTAGTAGTCATGCATAGGGGAAATATCGTTGAAGA